>PDWJ01000385.1_pt1 | contig 66586 bp, 61 predicted proteins | sample 1430881 | NCBI WGS metagenome assembly PDWJ01 (sample SAMN01162460, study PRJNA174530) | Oral metagenome, whole genome shotgun sequencing project. | biome: Marine environment; feature: Marine mammal; material: Swab sample of the gingival sulcus; isolation source: swab sample of gingival sulcus... | reverse complement strand
TACTTCGATTTCTTCATCAGAATCTCCTCTCCCATCATTCGAGAAAATTCTACTTCCGCACACCAATATATTTCGGGGGGATTACCCTTCGACTGGCCGGGCTGGATTGGAAAGCCCCACACTTCAGCACTCTGTGCCGTCGCCAGAAAACGTTGCACGTTTCCATTCCGTATCGTGGTGAAACTGGTCCTTTGCACCTGTTGATTGATGCAACTGGGATCAAAGCCGGGGGCGAAGGAGAGTGGAGCGCGCGCAAACATGGCAGGTCAAAGAAACGCCTGTGGTGCAAGATTCATCTCGGCATGGACGAAGAAACACTGGAGATCCGCGCGGTCTGCGTCACCACAAGCAATGTCGGCGATGCTCCGATGCTGCCTGACTTGTTGGAGCAGATCGCACCGGATCAAGAGATCGCAGCCGTCACTGCTGATGGGGCTTATGACACGCGCAGATGCCATAATGTGATCGCTGTCCTAATAGCCGACACCATCATTCCTCCGCGTAAGAATGCGCAGCTTTGGCAGCCAATGACAGCGGGCGCCATCGCGCGAAACGAAGCTGGAAGGGCCTGCAAGTATCTTGGACGAGCACTCTGGCGACAATTGACTGGCTACCACTGCCGAAGCCGCGCAGAGACGAAGATGAACTGCTTAAGACTCCTCGGCCAAGGCCTCATGGCGAGGGACTTCGACCGACAGGTTGCGGAACTCCAAGTCCGGATTGCTGTGCTCAATCGCTACACCGCCCTTGGCATACCCATCACAACGCCCGTAGGATAAGTCCGTCTAGGGAAAGGGAAGGCTCGACCTTCACCCGATTTGTGCAACAGAGCCGGCCCACGGATCGAGCCCCGATCTCGTCCTGATCCGAGCGCTGCGGGAGGCCCATCGCATGGTCGAGCGCGATCATACCGGGCGCCTGTGTGTTTTAGCGGCACCGATTTCTCCCTATCGGCGCAAACTGATCCGCCTGGCATTCCTTGCCCCGCATATCCAAAGGGCGATAATATCCGGTTTGCAACCTAGTGCGCTCACGCTCGCAAGCCTAATGGCGCGGGACATCCCGTGCTCTTGGCAGACGCAGGCAGGGGTTTTGGGCATGCCTTCCCCCTAATAGGTGGGCAGAGATCGCGCGCATCTTTCGACTCGTTGTTGCGTATAAATTCCCTTTTTTTGCGGTTTGCCCCCCTGTTATCAGCGGTAAATCCCCCTGTTTTGCCGCAAAACAGGAAGTCGTTTTTCCCGTAACGTGTTGATAGTAAAGAATGGTCAGGGCCGGGCTGTGGTGGAGCCCCGCAAAAGTGCCCCTGTTATCAGCCGATAACGGGTGAAATTCCCTGTTAATTGAAACTCATCTGCCCTCAAGACGCCAAGAGACCGCCGCCCCAGAAGGGCCAGGCCAACCCGAGAAATAGGGGGCACCCCGACCGCGTACAGACGGAAGTCAAAGCGAAGGACTGCAGGATTTCAGGACGTCGCCCGCCCGGCCAATCACCAAGAGAATCGTGTCGGGGCGTAGTGGCGGAGAGGAAGGGATTCGAACCCTCGAGACGGTTTCCCGCCTACACACTTTCCAGGCGTGCGCCTTCGACCACTCGGCCACCTCTCCGCGGGCGGGGATAGCGGAACGCGGCGGGGGAGTGCAAGGGGGGATACGCGATTTATCTGCGCGCCCTGCATTTCCCGCTTTGCGTGCGGCTTATCCCCGGCGGCGGCGCCTGCGACCGCCTCCGCCTGCCGCGCCCGCGCCGAAGCTGACATCGGGCAGCGGGGGCAGGTGGGGGAAGGGATCGCTTGCGTGGGGGATCGCATTGGCCGCGACGAAGTGTTCCTGGAACCGGGGAGCAACGGCGGTCTCCACTTTGGTGATCTCGCGCGCCAGCCGCTCGATCCGGGCACGCTCTTGCACCGAACACAGCGCCATGCGTGCGCCGGTCCCGGCGGCGTTTCCGGCGCTCGTCACTTTGTCGAGCGCGCAATCGGGGATCATCCCCAGCACCATTGCGTGTTTGGCCGAGATATGAGCGCCGAATGCTCCGGCCAGCACCACGCGATCCACGCTGTCCATCCCCCGTTCATCCATGAGCAGCCGCGCGCCCGCATAAAGCGCCGACTTGGCGAGCTGGATCGCGCGGATGTCGCCTTGGGTCACCGTGACCAGGGGGCCGCCATCGGCGCGGCCATCATGGAGCACGTATGAGAACGTGCGCCCTTCGGGGATGCAACGGGCGGTGCCGGTGGGTTCGGGGCCGCCGATCAGGCCGCTGGCATCCAGCAGGCCTGCGATGCGCATTTCGGCCACGGCTTCGATGATGCCCGATCCGCAGATGCCGGTGATCTCGGGGACAAAGCCGGGCTCGTCCGACCACATGTCCTGGCCGATCACGCGGAAGCGGGGCTCTTTGGTGCCGGGGTCGATCTCGACCCGCTCGATGGCGCCGGGGGCGGCGCGCTGTCCGCTGGAGATCTGGGCGCCCTCAAAGGCGGGGCCCGTGGGCGAAGAACAGGCCAGCACGCCGCCGGGATCGCCCAAAAGCAGCTCTGCGTTGGTGCCGACATCAACGATCAGGACCTTGTCCTGGGTGCGGTCGGGCGCCTCTGACAGCGCCACAGCCGCGGCATCGGCGCCGACATGGCCCGCGATGCAGGGCAGCAGATAGGCGCGGGCGGCGCCGTTGATTGCGCTCAGGCCCAGATCAGAGGCGGGCAGGGACAGCGCATCCGCCGTGGCCAGAGCAAAGGGCGCCTGACCCAGCTCGACCGGGTCGATTCCCAACAGCAGATGGTGCATGACCGGGTTGCAGACGATCACGGCCTCATAAATACGCGCCGGGTCCAGATCGCCGCCGATGCCTGCGGCCAGATCGTTCAGGGCGGTCCGCACCGCGCCGGTCATTTCCGCGTCGCCGCCTTCGTTCATCATCGCATAGCTGACCCGGCTCATCAGGTCTTCGCCATAGCGGATCTGCGGGTTCATGACGCCCGCGCTTTCAACGACCGCGCCCGAGCGCAGATCGCACAGATGCGCGGCGATGGTGGTGGAGCCCAGATCAATCGCGAGCCCATAGAGCCCGCCTTCGTCGAAACCGGGATAGACGTCCAAAATGCTGTGTGCGGCGCCTTCATGGGCCCGGTGCAGCACGACCGTCACTTGCCAGTCGCCCTTGCGCAGCGCGGGTTGCAGGCGGGTCAGGACGGGCAGGGGGATGTCGCCTGTTTCGATCTCCCACTGATCGCGCAAGGCGCTGCGCAGCCGTTCCAGATCGCCGGAGGGCTCGTGCATGTCGGGCTCTTCGACCTGCACCAGAACGGCGCGCACCGCCGGGTCCATGACCATCTCGCGGGCCGAGGCGGATTTGCGCACGACCTGCCGATGGACCTGGCTTTCGGGCGGCACGTCGATCACCACATCGCCCTGAATGGTGGCCTGACAGCCCAGGCGCCGCCCATCGGCCAGCCCACGGATGCGGTCATAGCGCTCTTCCACGGTATTGACGCCCGACAGCGCGTCCGGCGCAACGGTCACGCCATGTTTCGGGAAGGCCCCATAGGAGGGCGCCACCTGGCATTTCGAGCAAATCCCGCGCCCGCCGCAGACCGAATCCAGATCGACCCCAAGCTGCCGCGCCGCCGTCAGCACCGGCGTGCCCAGAGCAAACCGCCCCCGTTTGCCCGAAGGGGTGAACACCACCAATGCGTCCTGATCGCTCATGCCTGTCTCCGCCTGTTCTGGCGGGCCACATTAGGGACCGGGCGGCAAAACACCAGACCTGCAGCGGCGTCGGTGGGGCCGGGCAGCCGACCTGGGGGGCTTCGCTGCGACTCGGATCTTTACGATCCTGCTGATATGGCCCCACGGCGTGGGGGGCTCACGAAAACCCGCAAGGCGGACGCGACATTTAGCGCAAACATGACGGTTTAGCGTTAACACCCTGTTATCGGGCTGATTTCCGCCTTGGTTCGCCCGCGCTCCTCCGGTAAGGCCGCGTCAACTGACCAAAACCGGAGGCTCCAGGCATGACCATCACGCTCGGCATCAACGGGTTCGGCCGCATCGGCCGCTGCACCCTGGCTCATATTGTCGAATCTGCTCGCAACGATGTGCAGGTGGTGAAGATCAACGCCACCGGCCCGGTCGAAACCAATGCCCACCTGCTGCGCTATGACAGCGTCCATGGCCGGTTCCCCGGCACGGTCGATGTCAAGGACGGCGCGCTTGATCTGGGTCGTGGCCCGATCGAAATGTTCTCCACCTATGACCCGCACGAGCTCGACTGGTCCGGCGTGGATGTCGTTCTGGAATGCACCGGCAAGTTCAATGACGGCAACACCGCCAATGTCCATCTGGAGCGCGGCGCCGGTAAGGTTCTGATCTCGGCCCCGGCGAAGAACGTGGAGCGGACCGTCGTCTATGGGGTGAACCACCGCGACCTGCTGGCCGAAGAGAAGATGGTCTCCAACGGCTCCTGCACCACCAACTGCCTGGCTCCGCTGGCCAAGGTGCTGCACGACGCCATCGGTATCGAACGCGGGATCATGACGACGATCCACTCCTACACGGGCGATCAGCCGACCCTGGACCGCCGCCACAAGGATCTGTATCGCGCCCGCGCTGCCGCCATGGCGATGATCCCGACGTCCACTGGCGCCGCCAAGGCTCTGGGTGAGGTGCTGCCGGAAATGAAGGGCCGTCTCGACGGTTCCGCCATCCGCGTGCCGACGCCGAACGTCTCGGCTGTGGACCTGACCTTTGAGGCGTCCCGTGACGTAACGGCGGAAGACGTGAACGCCGTTGTGGCTGAGGCCGTTGCCGGGCATATGGGCGCAGTCATGGCTTATGACCCTGAGCCGAAGGTTTCGATCGACTTCAACCACACGGTGGAGAGCTCGATCTTTGCACCTGACCAAACGAAAGTCATCGGAGGACGCACCGTGCGGGTGCTGGCTTGGTATGACAACGAATGGGGCTTCTCTGCGCGTATGGCCGATGTGGCTGCGCTGATGGGTCGGTTGAGCTGACGCGCCTATGATAGGGTGAACACCGGGAAAGGGCGCCGCTGCGGCGCTCTTTTTCGTTTTGCGGCCTCGGATAGTTACCGGATCGTTTGACCGGGCGCCGTTGATCGCGGATACCTGCGCCCAGCCTGCATCACGCCGTCCTCGCGAAGGAGCTGCCCCATGTCGAACCGCACCGCGTTGATCGTCGCGATCGTGATTTGCCTGGCTCTGGCCTATGATGGGGTGGAGCAGGACTGGCGCGTGACCCTGTTTCTGGCAGGGAAGGGGTGGGATCTTCTCGAATGGATGAAGTTCTGGCGCTAAGAGGGCTTTTGCGCTCTTGATGATGGGCGCGTTATCGGCGACGTTAGCGCCAACACGATTTCCAGTCCTATTCGACCGTTTGAGGGGAGAATCGCCATGACGATCAAAGTCGCAATCAATGGGTTTGGCCGGATCGGGCGCAATGTGCTGCGGGCCGTGATGGAGCATGGGCACGAGGATATCGAGGTCATCGCCATCAACGATCTGGGCCCGGTCGAAAGCAACGCACATCTGTTCCGCTTTGACACGGTGCATGGCCGCTATGACGGTGAGGTGACGACCGGCGCCGACTGGATCGACGTTGGGCGCGGGCCGATCCGCTGCACCGCGCTGCGCGATCCTGCGGATCTGCCCTGGGGCGATGTCGATATCGTCATGGAGTGCACCGGCGTGTTCCGCTCCAAGGAGCAGTGCCAGGCGCATCTGGAGAACGGATCGAGCCGCGTTCTGATCTCGGCGCCCGGCAAAGGGGTGGATCGCACGATCGTCTTCGGTGTGAACCATGACGAGCTGACCGGCGACGATATCGTGGTGTCCAATGCGTCCTGCACGACGAACTGCCTGGCGCCGGTGGCGAAGGTGCTGGACGATCTGATCGGGATCAAGCGAGGCTTCATGACCACGGTGCACGCCTATACGGGCGATCAGCCGACACTGGATACGCTGCACAAGGATCTCTATCGCGGCCGTGCGGCGGCGCAGAACATGATCCCAACCTCCACCGGGGCTGCTGCGGCCACCGGGCTGGTGCTCCCGCATCTGGCGGGCAAGCTCGACGGCGTGGCGATCCGGGTGCCGACCCCGAACGTGTCCTGCGTGGACCTGACCTTCGAGGCTGGTCGCGCGACCTCGGTCGAGGAAATCAACGGCGCCATCCATGCCGCCGCTGACGGGGCGCTCAAGGGTATTTTGGGCGTGACCGACTGGAAGCTGGTGAGCAGCGATTTCAACCACGACCCGCGCTCGTCGATCTTTGCCACCGACCAGACCCGGGTTATGGAAGGCGATATGTGCCGCATCCTGACCTGGTATGACAATGAGTGGGGCTTCTCCAACCGGATGATCGACACAGCGCGCGAGATGGCGAAGTTCCTGTGATCTGAAAGGGTTCGCCGCGTTCGGCGGCTACGTGCGGGGGCGTTGTCTCCCGCCCCCCCCCCGAGAGGGCGCCGCCTCTTGAGTGTTCGGCGCGCTTCACTTCGGGGACTGGCGCCAAAAGATCCGGACAGGGCGAAATCCAGTCCCGCGGCGCGATTGACGCCGCAAGGCGGCGCGGCCACTGTTGCGGTCATGACGACAGCCTCCCGACTCACCCGCTCGCCCGATCCCTTCGATGCTGCCCGTGGCGCCGAGGTGGCCGCCCGGTTTGGCGATCTGGCGCCCGAGCTTCGCGGCGTGATCGCGGGCGCAGCGGGATGCAGCCCCTATCTGGCCGGACTGGCGGAGAAGGAAACCGATTGGCTGATCGCCGCGCTCGATGATCCTGAGGCGGCGCTGTCCGCCGTGCTGGCAGAGCTCGCGCGGCTGGATGGCAAGACGGCGGCCAGCGGGCTGCGGCAGGCCAAGCGACGGGTGGCGCTGCTGGCGGGGTTGATGGATCTGGGGGGCGTGTGGGCCCTGGAGGACGTCACCGGCGCGCTGACCCGGCTGGCCGATGCCGCCACACAGACCGCGATCCGCGTGTCCGTGGGGGCCTTGATCGGGCGCGGCAAGCTGCCCGGCATGACGGAAGAAGACACTGAGACCGGCGCCGGGATGGTGGCGCTTGCCATGGGCAAGGGCGGGGCGTTTGAGCTGAACTACAGCTCTGACATCGACCTGATCTGCCTGTTCGATGAAACCCGCTACAGCACGGATGACTATCTTGAGGCGCGGGCCGGGTTGATCAAGGCGACCCGACAGATGGCCGCTCTGATCGGGGATGTCACCGGCGAGGGCTATGTGTTCCGGACCGACCTGCGGCTGCGGCCCGATCCGTCCGTGACCCCGGTCTGCGTGCCCATGGCGGGGGCGGAGAGCTACTATGAGAGCATGGGCCGCACCTGGGAGCGCGCCGCCTATATCAAGGCCCGCGCCTGTGCCGGCGATATCGCCGCCGGGGAGCGGTTCCTCAAGACGCTGACGCCCTTCGTCTGGCGCAAGCATCTGGATTTCGCCGCCATCGAGGACGCCCACACCATGCGTCTGCGCATCCGCGAACATAAGGGGCTGGGCGGTGCGATCACGCTGCCCGGGCATGATATGAAGCTGGGGCGCGGCGGCATCCGCGAGATCGAGTTCTTCACCCAGACCCGCCAGTTGATCGCGGGCGGGCGCGACGAGTCCTTGCGCGTGCGCGGCACGGTGGACGGGCTGGCGCGATTGGCCGATGCGGGGTGGGTGGCGTCCGATCTGGCGGCGACCCTGACCGATCACTACCGGTTCCACCGCGAGGTGGAGCACCGGTTGCAGATGGTGCAGGACGCCCAGACCCAGAAGCTTCCGGGATCGGATGAGGGCTTTGACCGGCTGGCGGCCTTCATGGGGCGCGACCGCGCGGGGCTTGAGGCCGAGCTGCACGCGCGGCTCGAAGAGGTCCACGCGAAGACCGAAGACTTTTTTGCCCCGGATGCGGCGCCCGATCCGGCCCCGCACAAGTTCGACGAAGGTGTTCTGGATGGCTGGCTGTCCTATCCCGCTCTGCGCTCAAACCGCGCGGTGGAGATCTTCAACCGGCTTAGACCCAAGATCCTCGCGCGGCTGGACGGGGCGTCGGATCCCGAAGGCGCGCTCAAGGCGTTCGATGCGTTCCTCGCGGGGCTGCCCGCCGGGGTGCAGGTGTTTTCGCTCTTTGATGCGAACCCGCCGCTGCTCGACCTGATGGCGGATATCTGCACCACCTCGCCCGAGCTGGCCCGCTATCTGGGCGCGCATTCCGCAGTGCTTGATGCGGTGATCGGTGGAGATTTCTTCGCCCCATGGCCGGGCGAGGCGCGGCTGCATGACGATCTGCTGGGCCTGCTGGGCAAGGCGCCCGACTACGAGGCCAAGCTGGACACGGCGCGCCGCTGGCAGAAGGAATGGCGCTTCCGCACCGGTGTGCACCTGATGCAAGGCGCGGTGAGCGGTGATGAGGCTGGGCGCCACCATGCGGAGCTGGCCGGGGCCGTGATCCGGGCGCTTTGGCCCGTCGTCGTGGAGGAGTTCGCCCGCAAGCACGGCCCGCTACCGGGCAAGGGCGCGATTGTGCTGGGCATGGGGTCGATCGGGGCCGGGCGCATCCATTCGGAAAGCGATCTGGACCTGATCTTGCTTTATGATGCCGACGACGCCGAGATGAGCGAGGGCCCGCGTTCGCTTGCCGTGCGGCCCTATTACGCGCGGCTCACCCAGGCGCTGATCACTGCGCTTTCGGCCCGGATGGCGCAGGGGCAGCTCTACGAGGTGGACATGCGGCTTCGGCCTTCGGGGCGCGGCGGGCCGGTGGCAACGCCTTGGGCCGGTTTCCAGACCTATCAGGAAAACGGGGCCTGGACCTGGGAGCATCTCGCGCTGACGCGCGCCCGCGTTGTGGCTGGGGCCGACGATCTGGCGCAGGATTTCAATGCCTTCCGCGAGGGCCTTCTGCGCCGTAAAGGCCAGGAGGACAAAGTGCGCGCCGATCTGGCCGAGATGCGCCAAAAGATCCGCGATGCGAAAGGGCCCGCCGGGCCGTGGTCGGCGAAGCTGGGGCCGGGGCGGCTTCAGGACGTGGAGCTGGCGGCGCAGAGCCTCGCCCTGCGCGCCGGAGCGCCCGCACGGGCCGCCTCCGGGCAGATCGCAGCGGGAGCCGAAGCGGCGAAGATCGACGCAGACGGCGCGGCGCGGCTGGAGGCCGCAGCGGCTCTGTTTTGGGACCTGCAGATCACCGGAAAGCTGCTCGTCGGTGAGGCGCCGCTTGATCCGCAGGCCTTGGGGGCGGGCGCGCAGGCGCTGCTGTGCCGTGTCCTTGGGGCAGACGATATGGCGGCGGCGGAGCGCAAGATCTCGGCCACCGCCGAAGCGGCGGATGCCGCCATCACTGCACTGCTGTCGGAGGCATAGTCATGGCCCGCTCTGACCACCCCGCCGATCCGCGCGGTCTGATCCATGAGGCCTACCGTATGGAGGGCCTGTCCGCCGTGGAGTGCCGGGCGATCTTTTTCGATTGGGCGCTCGGCGCGACCAGCGACGATCTGCCAGCAGACGCTGCGGCGCTCCTCGCTCATTTTGAGCCGCTGCACCCCGATCATCCGATGACCGACGTGCTTAGGGAAAGCGCGGTGCCTCGGGCCCCCACGCAGCGTCCGCGCCGCCGGTCCCGGAGGGACTAGCGCCGCTCATCCGGCCTTAGCCGCGCAGAGCGCTCGCGGCGGCGGCAAGGGCTTCGATCCCGGCCCAGTCGCCACGCTCCACCAGATCGCGCGGCGTGACCCAGCTCCCGCCGCAGCACATGACATTGGGCAGGGATAGATAGTCCTTAGCGTTTGCAGGCGACACGCCCCCGGTGGGGCAGAAGGTGACCTGCGGGATCGGGGCGCCGATCGCCTTGAGCGCGGGCGCCCCGCCCGAGGCTTCCGCCGGGAAGAATTTCTGCACGCTGTAGCCGCGCTCGAGCAGGCGCATGGCCTCGCTGGCGGTGGCGGCGCCGGGCAGGAGGGGCAGGTCTTCGGCCTCGCAGGCGTCCAGCAGCCGGTCGGTCGCACCGGGGGCGACGCCGAACCGCGCGCCAGCGGCTTTCGCGGCCCGCACGTCTTGCGGGGTCAGCAGCGTGCCCGCGCCGACCACGCCTCCTTCGACCTCGGCCATCTGCGCAATCGCATCGAGCGCGGCTTTTGTGCGCAAGGTCACTTCCAGCACCGGCAGCCCCCCGGCGACGAGCGCCTCGGCCAACGGGCGGGCGGTCGCCGCGTCTTCGACCACCAGCACCGGGATCACCGGGGCGAGCGCACACAGGCGCGCGGTTTCTAGCGAGGCGTCTTGCGGGGTCATGGTCGGGCTCCTGATGGGGCGAGGCGTGGGGGCTCTGCCCCCACACCCCCGAGGTATTTATTCAAAAGAGAAGAGGGGCGAGGCGCCGGTGGTGCTGTCTGACACAGCGGCGCGGAAATTGGCGAAGAGCTCGCGGCCCAGACCGCTGTGAGAGGCACTCAGATCGGGGGATGCGGCGTCGCGGCTTGTCAGATCGGCAAGGCAGGTCAGCGTGCCATTGGTGGCGTCCAGCCGGATCACGTCGCCGTCCTGGACCTTGGCCAGCGGCCCTTCGGCGGCGGCTTCGGGGGCGATGTGGATCGCGGCGGGCACTTTGCCCGAGGCGCCCGACATGCGGCCATCGGTGACAAGCGCCACGCGCAGGCCCTGATCCTGAAGCACCGACAGGATCGGGGTGAGCCCGTGCAGTTCGGGCATGCCGTTGGCCTTGGGACCCTGGAAGCGCACGACGATCACGGTGTCGGATGTGAACTCTCCGGCGCGGAAGGCGGCTTTGACGCTGCCTTGGTCGTGGAACACTCTAGCCGGGGCTTCGATGATGTGCCGCTCGGGCGCCACGGCCGAGACCTTGATGACCCCGCGCCCCAGATTGCCGTCCAGCTGCGCCAGCCCGCCCTTGGGCTGGATCGGGCTGGAGACCGGGCGCAGGATCTTGTCGTTGAGGCTCTCGCGCGGGCCGTCGGTGTAGGTGACGCGCCCATCTGACAGTTTGGGCTCTTGCGTGTAGCGCGCAAGGCCCGGACCCGCGACGGTGTGCACATCTTCGTGCAGAAGGCCCGCCCCAAGCAGTTCCCCGATCATGAAGCCCAGCCCCCCGGCAGCGTGGAAGTGATTCACATCAGCGAGCCCGTTGGGATAGACCTTGGCGAGCAGGGGGGTGATCTCGGACAGCTCCGCGAAATCCTGCAGATCGAGCGTGATCCCGGCGGCGCGGGCCATGGCGGGAAGGTGCAGGACGAGGTTCGTGGAGCCGCCCGTGGCCATCAGCCCAACGATCCCGTTCACGAAGGCCTTTTCGGACAGCACCTGTGCGGCGGGGGAGAAATCGTTGCCAAGCGCGGTGATGGCCAGGGCGCGTTCGGTTCCGGCGACGGTCAGGGCGTCGCGCAGCGGGGTGTTCGGGTTCACGAAGCTGGCGCCGGGCAGGTGCAGCCCCATGAACTCCATCAGCATCTGGTTGGAATTGGCGGTGCCGTAGAAGGTGCAGGTGCCGGGTCCGTGATAGGAGGCCATCTCGGCCTCCATCAGGGCGGCGCGGTCCACCTCGCCCTTGGCGAATTGCTGGCGCACGCGCGCCTTTTCGTCATTTGGCAGGCCAGAGGTCATGGGCCCCGCAGGCAGGAACAGCGCGGGCAGGTGTCCGAAGGTCGCGGCAGCCATCACAAGGCCCGGCACGATCTTGTCACACACGCCCAGGTAAAGCGCGGCGTCGAAGGTATTGTGGCTGAGCGCGATGGTCGCGGCCATGGCGATCACGTCGCGCGAAAAGAGAGACAGCTCCATCCCCGGCTGGCCTTGCGTGACGCCATCGCACATGGCGGGCACGCCGCCTGCGACCTGTGCGCTTGCGCCCGCTGCGCGCGCTGTGTCGCGGATTAGGGCAGGGAAGGACTCAAAGGGCTGATGCGCAGAGAGCATGTCATTATAGGCGGTGACGATCCCCAGATGCGGTGCGCGGCCCGCTGCCAGAGTATCCTTATCCGGCATCGCGGCATAGGCGTGGGCTTGGTTGCCGCAGGTCAGATGGGCGCGCGCCGGGCCCTGTGCGATCGCAGCCTCGATCTGCTTAAGGTAGCGCGCCCTCCGGTCGCTTGACCGTTTCACGATCCGGTCGGTGACGGCACGAAGAGTGGGGTTCAAGGTCATGGCGGGCTCCGGCTGGCGTGTGGCGCAGTCTAGCAGGGATCGTTATCGCTAACAACTGCTGTGGGTCGGTGCGCCGGGATCGCAAAAGCGATCCGGTCCGAGCAATTTTTAGCCACATTCATCGCTCAAAGTTAAAGCCAAAGATACCGTCCAGAAAGGATGACCCATGTCCCGTATGATCCGGTTCGCGGCCCTGGCCGCAGTGTCCATTGCCGCAGGGTGCGCGGCGTCCCATGGCCCGGCCACGCGCGGCGTGCCCTTTGACGGCGAACCGCTGAGCGCCGGTGCCGTCGCGCCTGCCCAGATCACGCCGCTTGACGTGCAGGATGTGCGCGTGAGCTTCCTGCCCGGCCTGAAGGTGAGCGAGGCGAATCGCTACTACCCGCTGGCCGATATCGTGTGGCGCGGTGACCCGATCGGGGACCGGTTCCAGCAGATCCACGCCATAGTCAGCGACGCGATGGCGCGCGGTGTCTCGCCCCTGAACGAGGGCCGGGCGGCAGTGGCCGATGTGCAGATCACGCGGTTCCACTGCCTGACCGAAAAGACCCGCTATTCTGTTGGCGGCACCCATTCGATCAAGTTCAACCTGACGGTGCGCGACGCTGAAACCGGGCAGGTGATCGACGGCCCGCGCGAGGTCGATGCCTCCTTCCCGGGGCTTGGCGGCGAGGCTGCGATTGCGGCGGACCGCATGGGCCAGACCCAGAAGGTGCGGATTACGGACCAGTTGGCCTATGTGATCTTGCAAGAGCTGGGCGGGGCGCCGCAGCCTGTTGCGGTCGCGTCCAACTGATCGCGCTCTTCCCGCGCGCGTCGGGCTGAGATAGGAGGGCGCATGACTGATGCGCCCCATACCCCCGCCGATCCTGCGCAGCGCCCGGTGATCCGGCTGCGCCCCAATGCAGACCCCCGCCGTATCCGGTGGGGGTTTCCGTGGATCTACGACAATGAACTGGTAACTGACCGCCGGACCAAGGCGCTTGCGCCCGGATCGCTCGCCGTGGTGCAGGATGCGGAGCGCCAGGAGCTGGGGCTGGCTGCGGTGTCGCCGGGATCCAAGATGATGGCCCGTATGCTGGACCGCGATCCGGGTGCCGCCGTCGATCACGGATGGTTCGCGGCCCGGCTGCGCAAGGCCCTGACCTTGCGGGAGCGGCTGTTCGATGCGCCGTTTTACCGCTTGATCCACGCCGAGGCCGATGGCCTTCCGGGGGTCATCATCGACCGCTTTGGCGACACGGCGGTGATCCAGCCCAATGCGGCCTGGGCCGATCTTCGGCTGCAGGTGCTGGCCGACGCCCTTGCCGAGGTGACCGGCGTCACCACCATCATTGCCAACGGATCGGGCCGGGGCCGGTCCCTTGAGGGCCTGCCCGAGATGCAGGAGGTGCTGCTGGGCGCCGCGCCGGACGGCCCTGTGCCGGTGCCGATGAACGGCGCGACCTATATGGCCGATCTGACCGGGGGGCAGAAGACGGGGCTCTTCTATGACCAGCGGCCCAATCACGCCTTTGTCGCCCGCATGGCGCACGGGGCGCGGGTGCTCGATATGTTTTCCCATGTCGGTGGCTTTGCCCTCGCCGCGCTTGCGGGCGGGGCGGAGCACGCCATGGCCGTCGATGGCAGCGCCGCCGCGCTTGATCTGGCGGAGCAGGGCGCTCGGGCGGGCGGCGTGGCGGAGCGGTTCACCACGCGCAAGGGCGATGCCTTTGCGCAGATGACGGCGCTGCGCGATGAAGGGGCACGCTTTGATCTGGTGATCTGCGACCCGCCCGCTTTCGCACCGGCCAAACCTGCTCTGACGGCAGGCCTGCGTGCCTATGAGAAAGTCGCGAAGATGGGCGCGGAGCTGGTCGCGGAGGGCGGCGTTCTGACGCTGTGCTCATGCTCGCATGCTGCGACACTTGATAAGTTCCGCAATGCCTGTCTGCGCGGGATTGGACGGGCAGGGCGAAGTCCGGCCCTGATCCGCACCGGCTATGCGGGGCCCGATCACCCGGTGCATCCGCAATTGGCCGAGAGCGGGTATCTCAAGGCGCTGACATTCGCACTATAGGCGGCGGGTAGATCTCCGCAGGATTTCGGATCACGAGGAAAGGGAGAGAATGCGCGCTGTTCTGGATGCTTGTGTGCTCTACCCGACGGTGATGCGGGAGCTTTTGGTCGGCGCCGCGCAGGCCGGGCTCTATGAGGCGCGGTGGTCCGCGCGGATCATCGAAGAATGGGTGCGCGCAGCGGGTCGCGACGGAGCAGAAGCAGAGGCCCGCGAGCGGCTGGTGGCGGAAAGCCTGAATGCGCGCATACCCCAAGGTATGGCGAGCATACCGCAGGGTCTGGAGCAGCGGCTCTGGCTGCCCGATCCGGCGGATGTCCACGTTCTCGCCTGTGCCATCGGCTGTAGCGCCGATGTCATTGTCACCATGAACGCCCGCGATTTTCCCCGAAATGTGCTGGCCGAAGAGGGGCTGAGTCGCGCCGATCCCGACGGGCTGCTTCTGGGCTTTGCTGAGGCGGCGCCCGAGCTGATGGCGGCTCTGGCCGAAGAGGTCCGCGCCCGCGCCGCACTGGGCACCGGGCAGGACTGGACGTTGCGCGCGCTGATGAAGAAGGCCCGATTGCCGCGCCTGGGCAAGGCGTTAGAGCGACAGGCGCAAGGTCGCGACTTGTGATCCGTCCCGGCTTCGGGTCTAGTGCCCGACATGCGATTTCAGGGACAGATATGAAGACGATCACCACCACGGACGGGCTGTCCGAGTTTTGCACCCGCGCGGCGCGCGCGCCTTACATCACCGTCGATACGGAGTTCCTGCGGGAGCGGACCTATTGGGCCAAGCTCTGCCTAGTGCAGATTGCCTATCCCGGCGACGGGGAAGAGGATGCGGTGCTGGTGGATCCGCTGGCCAACGGCCTGTCGCTGGAGCCGCTTTATGTGCTGTTCCGGGATACGAGCGTGGTCAAGGTGTTCCACGCTGCGCGGCAGGATCTGGAGATTTTCCAACACCTTGCTGGCGTGATTCCCGACCCTCTCTTTGACACGCAGGTTGCGGCTATGGTCTGCGGCTTTGGCGAGCAAGTTGGCTACGAGACGCTTGTGCGTAAGGTTGCGGGGGCCTCGCTCGACAAATCATCGCGGTTCACGGACTGGTCCCGGCGGCCTTTGACGGAGGCGCAAAAGTCCTATGCTCTGGGCGATGTGACCCATCTGCGCACGATCTACGAAGATCTGTCCAAACGGATCGAAAAGACGGGCCGCGCCCCTTGGGTGAGCGAAGAGATGGCCGTGCTCAAAGATCCGGCGACCTACGAGGTCGATCCTGAGGATGCCTGGAAACGGGTGAAGACCCGCACTCAATCGGGGCGGTTCCTCGCCATCGTGCGCGAGCTCGCCAAGTTCCGCGAAACTCATGCGCAGGCGCGGGACATTCCGCGCAACCGGGTGTTCAAGGACGACGCCCTGGTGGAGCTGGCCTCCACCAAACCGGGGAGTATGGAGGATCTGGGCCGCTCGCGCCTGCTGCTACGTGAGGCGCGCAAGGGGGCGATCGCGGATGGCATCCTAGAGGCGGTCAAGACGGGGGTGAACTGCCCGGCGGAGAAACTGCCGCGGCCGGACCGCTCCAAGGACAAGCTCGAGGTGAACCCGGCGCTTGCCGATCTGCTGCGCGTGCTGCTCAAGGCGAAGGCGGACGGCGAAGGGGTGGCGCAAAAGCTGATCGCGACCACGGCCGAGCTCGATCGCATCGCCGCCGGGGAGCGTGATGTGAAGGCGCTCCATGGCTGGCGCGACGAGGTGTTCGGGCGCGATGCTCTGGCGCTGTGCGATGGGGCCGTCGGGCTGGCCGTCAAAGGCCAGAAGGTCCAGATCGTCCGGCTTTAGCCGCGCGGGGCGGTCGCCAGACCGTCCAGATGCGCCGCGCATCCCGTGAGCGCGGCGTAATCGTCCGCGATCATGTGGATCGCGAACTGGCCCATGAAATCGCTGAACCGGCCCTTGTCGCGGAACGCGGCTTCGAATCCCAACTCGTGCAGGTGGGGCGCAAAGGCGCGCGCCATGCCGCCCGCGAAGTAGATGCCGCCGAAGGGCAGGTGGTTCAGCGCAAGGTTCCCAGCAACGAGCCCCATGAACCGTGCAAACCCCTCCGCCGCCTGCCGGGCCAGCGGATCGGTGTCATCCCGGAAAGCGTCCACGATGTCGCGAGAGGCCCGCGTTGCCGGGGCGCCCGCCTCATGCGCGCAGAACCGATAGAGCGCCTCAAGCCCGCGACCGGACAGAACGTCTTCCACCGCAGCAACGCCGTGGTCCTGCGCCAGCATCTCTGCCAATTGCAGATCGCGTGCACTGCGCAAAGGCAACAGGGCGTGCCCGGCCTCGGATGGCGTCACGAGCCGCTGGGGCTCGGTCATGTAGACGGGCGCGATGTTGAAGCCGGTGCCGATCCCGATCACAAGCTTGGCCGCCTGATCACCAGCGGGGTGCTCAGATGGCAGGATCAGCTCGGTTCCGGTCTGCGGGAGGTGCCCCAGGGCGTGACCTTGGGCCTGCAGATCGTTGAGGATCGCGGTGCGCTCGGCGCGGGCGATCTCGGCCAGGGTTTCCTTGTCCATGCTCCAGCCGCGATTGGTCAGATGGGCAACGCCGTCGCGCACCGGTCCGGCCATCGCCACGCAGGCGGCCTTGCAATCCACTTCGTCTTCTTCCGCGATATAGCGGCGCAGCACATCGCTCAGGCTGTCGTGGTCGTCATTGGCGTAGCGCCGCACCGTGTCCTTGAGCACCTGCGTGCCATCGGCCAGGGCCACGCGCGTGTTGGTGCCCCCCACATCGGCGACAAGGCTCAGATGATTGGCGGGGTAGGTCATGGGGCGCTCCTGGATCGCACGGCGGGAATCGGGCGCGGTGTTAGGCCGGTTTGCACATCCGCTTCAAGCCCGGACCACATGCGCGGGCACTGGCCCGGTGGAGCGCCCTGCGATCAGCTCGGCCTCAAGAAGCCGAGTCAGCGGTGGCGCCTTGGGAGAGCGGATCCGCTGGATCAACAGATCCGCGCTAAGCTCGCCCGCTTCGCTGACGGAGGACCGCAGCACCGAGAACACCGGCGGATCGGCGCTGTCGCGCAGATAGGACAGATCGTCATCGAAGGTGATCAAAGAGACGTCCTCGCCCAGCCTCAAGCCGCGCTCCTGCACAGCGCGCCGAACGCCAAAGGCCGAGATCAGCGAAGAGACGACGAAGGCCGTGGGCGGGGCGGGGCGGTCGAGCATCTCTCCCGCGTCCCGCCAGCCGTTATGCTCGTTCATCTCTCCGCTGCGGGCGCGGTCGGGATCGGGGCTGATCCCCGCTTCGCGCAGGGCGTCTTCCCAGCCTTTGCGCCGCCGCCACGCAAAATCAAGCTGCTCGTCGCCGTTGATGAGCGCGATGTTCCGGTGGCCCAGCTCCAGCAGGTGCCGGGTTGCTGTGTGGAAGGCGGAGCGGTTGTTCACATCGACCCAATCATAGGGCAGGGACACGTTCGAGCTGCGCCCATGCACAATGAACGGCATGCCGATATCCTTCAGCATGGCGATGCGCGGATCATCCACCAGCGGGGCTTGTACCACGACACCATCAACGCTGCCCTGCTGCGCCAATGCGCGGTATGTCAGCTCTTCCTGCGTGTCGGGGACGATGGAAAGCGACATCGTGTAGTGGTGACGGCCATAGGCGATGTTGGCTCCGGCGAGAAAGTCCCCGAAAACGGGGTTCACCATTTCGTTCTGGCGGGTCGTGGTGATCACATGCCCGATCGCGCCTGACTTGCCCGTCGCCAGCCCGCGGGCGCGGGGGTTGGGGCGATAGCCATGATCGCGAGCCGCGTCCTGAACGCGTTTTCGGGTGGTTTCGCTGACCTCCGGGTAACCGTTCAGCGCGCGGCTGACCGTCGTCTGGCTCAGTCCAAGCAATTCGGAAAGCTGTTTGAGATTCACGTGCGCCAAGGCTCCTGCATGAAGGTGCGGATCCAACTTTAGGGAGAGTTTACCCATTCGTCAAAGCGCCTTGGTTATGCTGCGCTGCGGCTGAGGTTTTCCTTGATTGCGACGTCATGTCGATTGACATGATGGGGGAAGTGCCGCAGGGTTTGCGGACTTTCAAAGCGCTTTGACGGTGTGCGCTTCGACGTTGCGCATGGCACCTTTGGGGCGCTGCCCTGGCTGCTTCAGATCGCGCGGTTTCGCGCATGGGAGGATCACCATATGACCAAGACGTTCTTTTTCACCGCCACGGTTGCCGGACTTGCGCTGAGCGCAGGGATTGCGTCGGCAGAGGCCCCCTTTGAGCGGGGCGAAGCCGGGTTGAACTGGGATAGCCTCGATGCTTTCGCCGCGGAGTATGACCTCTCTGGCGAGACACTGACCATCTCCGGCCCCTGGCTTTCGCCTGAATCGGAGCGTTTTGACGGCCTGCTCGAGTACTTCATGGAAGCCACCGGCGCCAAGGCGAGCTATGCGGGCTCTGACAGTTTCGAGCAGCAGATCGTCATCGACGCGGAAGCTGGGTCCGCCGCGAACCTCGCCGTGTTCCCGCAGCCGGGCCTTGCCGCCACGCTGGCCGAGCGCGGGCAGCTCACCCCGCTGGCCGAGGGCACGGGCGAGTGGATCGCCGAGAACTTCGCCGCCGGTCCGTCCTGGGTCGATCTGGGCACCTACAAGGACGCGAACGGCGCCGATCAGGTCTATGGCTATTTCTTCAACGTGAACGTGAAATCGCTGGTCTGGTATGTGCCCGAGAACTTCGAGGATGCCGGCTATGAAGTCCCTGAGACCATGGAAGAGCTCAAGGCTCTGACCGAGCAGATGGTGGCCGATGGGGAAACCCCTTGGTGCATCGGTCTGGGCTCTGGCGCGGCGACGGGCTGGCCCGCCACCGACTGGGTTGAGGATATGATGCTGCGCACCCAGTCCCCCGCCGATTACGACGCCTGGGTGAGCAACGATCTGAAGTTCAACGATCCCAAAGTCGTCGAAGCGATCGAAGATTTCGGCTGGTTCGCCAAGAATGATGCCTATGTGCAGGGCGGAGCGGGCACCGTCGCGTCGACCGATTTCCGCGACAGCCCCAAGCCGCTCTTTGCCTCGCCTCCGGGCTGCTACATGCACCGTCAGGCTTCCTTCGCCCCGGCCTTCTTCCCCGAAGGGACCGAAGTGGGTGAGGACGCGGATTTCTTCTACTTCCCGGCCTATGCTGAAAAGGATCTGGGCAAGCCGGTTCTCGGCGGTGGGACGCTCTTCGCGATCACCAATGAAAGCGATGCGGCGCACGCCTTTATCGAGTTCCTCAAGACGCCCTTCGCACATGAGGTCATGATGAAGCAGACCGGGTTCCTCACGCCCCATTCTGGTGTGAACCTGGATGCCTACGCGACCGACACGCTGCGCAAGCAGGGGGAAATCCTGCTGAATGCGACCACCTTCCGCTTTGATGCGTCCGATCTGATGCCGGCCGCAATCGGCGCGGGCACGTTCTGGACCGGAATGGTCGACTATGTGGGCGGCAAGTCCGGCCAGGACGTCGCCGACGAAGTTCAGGCCAGCTGGGACGCGCTGAACTAAGCAGCGGACAAGAACCGCCACGGGCCGCCCGGCCCGTGGCCCGATCCCGAACGCGGCGCGCAGACGCTGCAGGGGCTATCAGGGGAGGAAACGCCATGCATCCAGCCTTGCAGGGTCTGTTGACCATCATCATCGGCGTTGGCGGCTGCGTCGGGTATTTCTACCTGTCCAACCAGGTTCTGGACAACGTGCTCTTCCCCGCGCGCGGGGCTCATGCCGGGCGCAATATCAACCGCGCCAATCGCATCCGGCCCTGGCTTTTCCTGCTGCCCGCGATGATCGCGCTCGGGCTTTATCTGGCTTACCCGGTGGTTGAGACGCTGCGCTTGTCGCTGCTCAGCCGGGTGCCGGGTGGATATGAATTCGTCGGGCTAGAGAACTATACGAAAATGGCGCAGGAGCCCAAGTTCTGGGAGGCGCTGCGCAACAATATGCTGTGGCTGATCGTGGTGCCTGCGGCCTCGACCGCGTTCGGCCTGCTGGCCGCGCAGCTCACCGACCGGATCGGCTGGGGCAATATCGCAAAATCGCTGATCTTCATGCCCATGGCGATCTCCTTCGTGGGCGCGTCGGTCATCTTCAAGCTGATCTACGACACCCGCCCGGAGGGGCAGGCCCAGATCGGCGTTCTGAATGCGCTGTGGCTGCAATTTGACGGCGGCATCGGATCCTTCCTGCTGCTGCGGCTGTTACCGGGGCTGCTGATCCTCGGGTTTGCTGCAGCTCTGGCCTATGTGCTGTGGCTGGTCGCGCGCCCGCTGGTGCAGCCGGGCACGGCGCGCGGCGAAGGTATTGCGGCCAAGCTGCTGCGCGCGGTGGGCACGCTCTTGCTGGGCTGGCTGCTGTTCGTGTCCCTGCGCGCCGTGCTGGGGGTGTTCCTGGCATCGCTCCCCTTCGGAGAGCCGCAGACCTGGCTGACCATCCCATTCTACAACAATTTCTTCCTGATGGTGGTGCTGATCTGGATACAGACCGGCTTTGCCATGGTGATCCTGTCCGCCGCGCTGCGCGGCATCCCCGAAGAAACCGTCGAAGCCGCCATCGTGGATGGGGCCAACCCGTTCCAGATCTTCTTCCAGATCAAGGTGCCGCAGATCATGGGCACCATCGTGGTGGTCTGGACGACAATCACGCTGGTTGTGCTGAAAGTGTTCGACATCGTCTTTGCCATGACCAATGGCCAATGGGAGACGCAGGTTCTGGCGAATTACATGTATGACAAGCTGTTCCGCGCGAATGACTGGGGCATCGGGTCGGCTTCGGCGATCGTCATCATGGTGCTGGTGAGCCCGATCCTGGTCTGGAACGTCTACAACGCACGCAAAGAAATGCGCTGAGGGAGGGGGCCATGGACAACATCGCCGGAACCAAATCGGGCCTGAGCTGGGCCGTCCACATCGCCACCCTCGCGCTTGTGCTGCTGTGGCTGTTCCCGACCGTGGGGCTGTTTGTGTCCTCGTTCCGCACGGCGGATCAGATCTCCGGTTCGGGCTGGTGGGCGTCGCTGGCGCCATCGGAACAGAACCTGACCCTGCGCGCCGCCGATCCCGACGACTTTGCCGTGCAGCACGGGGATATCTGGGTCGTCGAAGGGCAGATCTTTGAGGAAGGCAAGGGCGCCGAGATCAAGGCCTGGGGCACCTCGTCCCGCGCCGTGGATGCCTATCAGCCGGGCGATCTGGCCGAGATGAAGGGCGATGAGACCTTCACCCTCAACGCCGATGGCACCTATCGCTGGACCGGGAAGGAACAACTGACCGGGCGCGGGCAACGGGTGTTCGTGACCGGCGTCACCCCGCCTGAGTTCACGCTCGACAATTACAGCACCGTGCTGGCCAATGACGGATCGAATGACAGCATGGCGAAGGCGTTCTTTAACACGCTGACGGTGACGATCCCGGCGACGATCATCCCCATCGTTGTGGCGGCCTTCGCGGCCTACGCGCTCGCATGGATGCAGTTTCCGGGCCGGGCCTTGCTGATTGCCATCGTTGTGGGGCTGCTGGTCGTGCCGCTGCAACTGGCGCTGATCCCGCTGCTGAAACTGCACCTGGGGATTGGCATCGGGAAGGGCTATCTGGGCGTGTGGCTGGCGCATACGGGCTTTGGCCTGCCGCTGGCGATCTATCTCTTGCGCAACTACATGGTCGGGCTGCCGCGCGACATTATCGAAAACGCCAAAGTGGACGGCGCCACCGATTTCCAGATCTTCACCAAGATTATCCTGCCGCTCAGCTTTCCGGCGCTCGCCAGCTTTGCCATCTTCCAGTTCCTGTGGACGTGGAACGATCTGCTGGTGGCCAAGGTGTTCCTGATCGACGCCACCGGCAACACCACCGTGATGACCAACCAGATCGTCGAGCTGCTGGGCACGCGCGGCGGCAACTGGGAAATTCTCGCCACCGCCGCCTTCGTGTCGATCGCGGTGCCGCTGGCGGTCTTCTTTGCAATGCAACGCTATCTGGTGCGCGGCCTGCTGGCTGGCTCCGTGAAGTAAGGACGAGACATGACAAAACCTGCCGGTTCCCTGACAGCCCTGACCATCGACAAGGATTGGTGGCGGGGCGCGGTGATCTACCAGATCTATCCGCGGTCCTATCAGGACAGCAATGGCGACGGCGTGGGCGATCTGGCCGGGATCGTGCAGCGCCTGCCGCATATTGCCTCTCTGGGCGTGGATGCGATCTGGATCAGCCCGTTCTTCACGTCTCCGATGAAGGATTTCGGCTATGACGTGAGCGATTATTGCGACGTCGATCCCATGTTCGGCAGCCTTGCCGATTTCGACATGCTGGTGAACGAGGCCCACAAGCTGGGCCTGCGGGTCATGATTGATCTGGTGCTCAGCCACACCTCGGACGATCATGACTGGTTCAAGGAAAGCCGGGCCTCGCGCGATAACGCGAAAGCCAACTGGTATGTCTGGGCCGATCCCAAGCCGGACGGCACGCCGCCCAACAACTGGCTGTCGATCTTTGGCGGCTCCGCCTGGCAGTGGGACAGCCGCCGGGAGCAGTATTACCTGCACAACTTCCTGACCGCGCAGCCCGATCTGAACTTCCACGAACCGCAGGTGCAAGACGCGCTGCTTGACGTGGTGCGGTTCTGGCTGAACCGGGGGGTGGACGGGTTCCGGCTCGACACGATCAACTTCTACGTCCACGACGCGGAGCTGCGCGATAACCCGCCGCTGCCGATGGATCAGCGCAATGGCTCCATTGCGCCGTCGGTGAACCCCTACAACCACCAAGAACACATCTACGACAAGAACCGCCCGGAGAACCTTGAGTTCCTGGAGAAATTCCGTGCGGTGCTGGAGCCTTTCGGGGCCGCCGCCGTGGGCGAGGTGGGCGATGCGCAGCGCGGGTTGGAGATCATCGGGGAATACACCTCGGGCGCGCGGGTGCAGATGTGCTACGCCTTCGATTTCCTGTCGGCCGATGATCTGAGCGCGCCGACGGTGGCGCAGGTCATGACCCAGTTCGATGAGGTCGCCGGAGACGGCTGGGCCTGCTGGGCGTTCTCGAACCATGACGTAATCCGCCACGCCACCCGCTGGGATCAGGGGCGCGGGGCGCTCAAGGCCTATGTGACCGTGATCGCCTGCCTGCGCGGATCGGTGTGCTTCTATCAGGGCGAGGAGCTGGGCCTGACCGAAGCGGAGCTGGCCTTCGAGGATCTTCAGGATCCGTATGGCATCGAATTCTGGCCCGAATTCAAAGGCCGCGATGGCTGCCGCACCCCCATGGTCTGGAGCGATGAGGACGACCACGGCGGATTCACCACCGGACGGCCCTGGCTGCCCGTGGCGCGGGAGCACCTGCCGCTGGCGGTGAGCCGCCAGGAGGCCGATCCGGGTGCGCTTTTGCATCACTACCGCCGGGTTCTCGCGTTCCGCACGGCGCATCCTGCGCTCGCCAAGGGCACGCAAAGCAAGGTCGAAGCCAGCGGCACGGTGCTCCATTTCACCCGCGCTTTCAAAGGGGAGGAGGTGCTGTGCATCTTCAACCTCAGCGCCGCACCGGCTGACTTCGACCTGCCAGCGGGCGGCTGGACCATCGTCGGGGAGGAGCTGGGCGGGGCGCACCCTTCGGCGGACGGGAAATTGCATCTTGGGCCTTGGCAGCCCTGCCTGGCGACGCGCCGGGTCTGACGAGGAGGATAAAACGCGATGGCGGATCTGAAACTGACCCATGTGGCCAAGACCTATGGCGGCACGGTGAATGTGCTCAAGGACATTAACTTGGACATCAAGCAGGGGGAGCTGATCGTTTTCGTGGGCCCTTCGGGCTGCGGGAAATCGACGCTGCTGCGGATGATCGCGGGCCTTGAAAATATCACTGAGGGCACGCTTGAGATCGACGGACACGTGGTCAATGACGTCCCGCCCGCACAGCGCGGCATCGCCATGGTGTTCCAGTCCTACGCGCTCTATCCGCACATGACGGTGCGGGACAATATGTCCTTCGCGCTCAAGCTCGCGAAGAAGAGCCGCGCGGAAATCGACGAGGCGGTGGATCGCGCTGCCAAGGTGCTTCAGCTCGATCCGTATCTCGACCGCCTCCCCAAGGCGCTTTCTGGCGGGCAGCGGCAGCGGGTGGCCATTGGCCGCTCCATTGTGCGCGATCCGAAGGTCTATCTGTTCGATGAGCCGCTCTCGAACCTTGACGCGGCCTTGCGCGTAGCGACCCGGATCGAGATCGCGCAGCTCAAGGAATCCATGCCCGAAAGCACGATGATCTACGTCACGCATGACCAGGTGGAAGCCATGACCTTGGCGAGCCGCATCGTGGTGCTGGCCAACAAGGGCATCGCGCAGGTGGGCACGCCGCTGGATCTTTATGAGCGCCCGGACAATGAGTTTGTCGCGCAGTTCATCGGCTCTCCGGCGATGAACCTGCTGCCCGGCGAAATCACCGGCACCGGCGCGCAGACGACCGTGACGCTAGAGGGGGGCGGGACGGTGGTGTCCGCCGTGCCGACGCAGGACGCAGACCGGGGGCTAAAAGTGAATGTCGGGATCCGCCCCGAAGATTTCGTAGAGCTGCCAGCAGATGCCGATGACTACGTCTACAAGGGGATCGTGCGCATCACGGAGGCGCTCGGCGAGGTTACCCTTTTGTATTTCGAAACCCCGGAGGGCGTGGATCCCGTGATCGCCAAGCTGCAAGGCATTCATGGCGGGATGCGTCACCAGGAAGTGCGCCTGACCGCCGCTCCGGAAAAAGTGCTTATTTTCCATAACGGTCAATCGCTCTATAACCGGGTCTGATCCACCACGCAGAGGCCCGTCATGACCCGCAATCCCCTGAAAGCCCGGCTCCTTGCCGGAGAGGCCACCCGCGGCCTGTGGCTGGCCCTGACCAGCCCCGCCGCCGCCGAGATCGCCGGACAGGCGGGGTTCGACTGGTGCATGATTGACGGGGAACACGCGCCCAACACGCTTGAAAGCCTCGCCGCGCAGCTGCGCGCGCTTGAGCCGACCCCGGCCCAGGCCTGCGCCCGTGTGCCGATCGGAGAGGACTGGGTGATCAAGCAGGTGCTCGATCTGGGCGTTATGAATATCTTGATCCCCATGATCCATGACGGCGACGCCGCGGCCGGTGCAGTGGCCGCCTGCCGCTACCCGCCCGAAGGCGTGCGCGGGGTCGGTGCGGCTCTGGCGCGGGCGACGGGCTTTGGCGGCGACAGGGCCTATCTTGATGAGGCCAATGATGCGATCTGCGTCATGGTTCAGGCCGAAAGCCGCGCGGCGGTCGAAAACATCGACGCCATTGCGGGCACGGACGGCGTGGATGTCGTCTTTATCGGCCCCGCCGATCTGGCCGCCGATATGGGCCACCGGGGCAACATGACCCATCCCGAGGTCATGGAGGCCATTGAGCTCCTGATCGCCCGGATCCATGCGGCGGGGAAGGTGGCCGGAACCGTGGTGTTCGATCCGGACGTTGCGCAGTGGATGGCCGGAAAGGGTGTGACCTTTCTCGGCATCGGGGGCGATGCCACAACCCTGCGCGCGGGGCTGGAGGCTCTGGCACAGGGGTAGGGGCGATACATGCCAGGTCTGGCCTCGCCAAGCTGCTAGGCCGGGGCGCCGCGCAGAGAAACCGCCCTCAGGAACAGCGCGAGGACACCCGCGCCTATGGCCAGCCAGACAGAGCCCGTCCAGACGAGACTGTAGGTCTGGGTCGCTGTGAACACATAGCCGCCGGCATAGGCGCCCATCGCCCCGCCAATCGCATGCCCGGCCGAAATCAGCCCCATTGCAAGCCCCATCATCTTGATCCCGACATGGCTGGCCACCAGGCTGGCCGTCACCGGCACGGTCGCATAATCGACCGCCCCAAACAGGATGGCGAACAGGAACAGCATGTCGATGGATGTGCCGGGAATACTGCCGAGCAAAACAAACGTGAGCGCGCGGAGCATATAGATCACCGCAAGGAGAAGCGGGCGATCAACACGATCCGTCAGCCACCCGGCGGCGATCATGCCGATCAGATTGACCAGTGACAGAAGGCCATAGGCGGTTGCGCTCGGGAGAGGCGGGAACCCGCAGAATGCAGCGAAGGGGAGCAAGTGCGTCTCGATGACGCCGGTTGTGGTGAACCCGCAGATGAGGAAGCTCCAAAACAGCAGGTGAAAGGCGGGCCGTCGCAGGATGATCTTGAGATCGTGCCAGATGCTGGTGGGGGCGTCCTCGGCGGCGGTTTCATGCTCTGGCGGAGTATTGGCCCGCAGGCTCATGCGGATACAGGGGATCAGGGCGAAGCTGGCAACGGATAGGGCGCCAAAGCTCCACCGCCAGCTTGCAAATGCCAGCAGCGCCGCAATCAGCGGGACGATCAGGAACTGCCCGCCCGTCGCGCCCGACGTGCCGATCCCCGTCGCAAGCCCTTGATGGACCGAAAAACTGCAGGTCACAGCCGTGGCCACGACATGCGTCGCGACGATCCCGAACCCGACAGCGCAGAACCCCGCAAAGCCGATCATCAGCATCAGCTTCCCGTTCATCAGCGCCACGATTGCGCAGCCCACCCCAAGCAGGCCCATGCCGAGATTGAGTGTGAATTGCGGTCCGCGCCGATCGACCAGCCGTCCTGCAAAAGGAGCGACGATCGCCATGATCACAAGCGCCGCGGCGCCGACGCTGGACACGTAGCTGCTGCTCCAGCCGAATTCCGTTTGCCACACGGGCATGATCAACCCCAACGCGGCGCGGCCCGAGAAGGCCAAAGACAGCGCAAGAAACCCGAACACGACAACGGTCCAGTTCTTTTGGGGCATCGTCGGGCTGGTCTGGGGCATCGGGTGTCTCCTTACCCGTTCGGCATACCGAACCGGGGTCTGGGTGACGAACGAGAAACTGGCCAGATCACTTTAGCCCAGCTAAAGTAACGCATGGCCATTCGCATCCAGGATCTTCATACATTCCACGTCGTTGCGCGTGCAGGTTCCATGCAAGACGCCGCCCATGAGCTTGGCGTGACGCCAGGGGCCATCAGCCAGCGGATTCGCCAGATCGAAGAGCATCACGGCTTGCGGCTGTTCACCCGTAGCAAGAAAGGCCTCGCTCTGACGGCGGCGGGATCGGCGCTGCAGTCGGATATCGGCCCAGCCTTCGACGCGATAAACGCTGCGCGCCGCAAGCATTTTTCGGGTCATGATACGGCCATCCGCATCAGCACATCGCCGACCTTTGCGCATTCCATGCTGGTGTCGAGCCTGGGCAGACTGGCCGAAGAGCATCCCAAGATCAGGGTGTCGGTAGAGACCGACGATCGCTTGGTGGATCTTAAGTCAGAGCCGGTTGATCTGGCGATCCGTCACGGGCTTGGGGGCTATCCGGGGTTGAAGTCGGAATGGCTGTGCTCCCCAGAACTGGTGCTGGTCGCCAGCCCGGCCTTGCTTGAACAAACCGGCCCGTTGAAGGAGCCATCTGATTGCTTGCGCCACAGATTGCTGCCCGATGCGACCGGCAAGGACTGGTCGATCTGGTTTGAGGCCCAGGGCGTTGATGCGAGCGCCGCACTCTATGGTCCACGCTACGGGGACGACTTCTTGACGGTCAAAGCCGTGATGGAAGGGCAGGGCATTGCTCTGCTCAACGATCTTTACGTCGAGGAAGGGCTGGCCTCAGGGCAGTTGGTTCGCGCTTTGGACAGCGCGTGGCCGACCTCCTTTGCCTACTATGCGGTGGCCCTGGAAGAGACCTTTGAAAGGCCCGCCGTGGCGACCTTGGTCAAATGGCTGAAGACGGAGCTCGGCTAGAGGTTTGCCTTGGGGCCGGGTCTGGTGTGCTGCGCTATGCTCAGTCAGGCCCGGCAGCACCGGACGCCCGGATGGCAGCCCCGGACCGGCCCGCTAGAACGCGCCGTTTTCCAGCACGCCATCCGTGCTCATCTGAGCGTAGAGCAGCCCCTCGCGCAGGCCCCGGTCGGCCACGGACAGGCGGTCCGTCGGCCAGAGTCGCATGAGCGCCTGCAAGATTGCGGCGCCTGACATGATCAGGGCCTGCCTTTCCCGCCCGATGCGCGGATCGGCGCGGCGGCCTTCTTCGCCCAGATGCAGGTAGGTGCGGATGACGGAGTCGATCTGGTCCGACGTCATGCGCAGACCATCCACCTTGGTGCGGTCGTAGCGCTTGAGTCCCAGATGCGAGGCGGCGACCGTGGTCACGGTGCCCGAGGTGCCGATGATCTGGAACCCCTCGCGGCTCTGCTCCGAGGCGGAGGGCGCGAAATCGGCCAGGTTCTCTTCGAAGAACCACGACATGAGCGCGAACCGAGCCGCGTCGTCTTCGACATCGTTGAACTGATCACGCAGGGTCGCAACGCCCAGCGGCACCGAAATCCAGTCCACCACCTTGGCGACGGGGAAGGGGCCCGGGTCCTGCTTGAACCCCGTATGCAGCCGCATGATCGCGCGGGGGCGGTCGCGGTTGGGCACGTTGGTCAGGTCGATCCAGACCAATTCCGTGGAGCCGCCGCCGATATCCACGACCAAAAGCTGATCTGTCCGTGTGGACACCAAAGGCGCGCAGGAGATGACCGCCAGCCGGGCTTCTTCCTCGGGCTCGATGATCTCCAACTTCAGGCCGGTCTCGCGCTTCACCGCATTGATGAAATGCTGGGAATTGCGGGCGCGGCGGCAGGCTTCGGTGGCGACCAGCCGCATGCGCGTCACGTTGTGACGCTTGATCTTTTGCATGCAGACGCGCATCGCGCCGATCGTGCGTCCCATAGAGGCCCGCGACAAACGCCCAGTCTGCTCCAGCCCGTTGCCGAGCTGAACCGTTTTCGAGAAACTATCGACCACATGAAACTGGCTGCCCTTCGGTTGGGCAATCAGCATGCGGCAACTGTTCGTGCCCAGATCCAGGGCCGCATACAGGCGGTCTGGATCGGACGAAGCCGGCGCGGGTGGCTCGACCGCCTTGGGGAACGCGCCCGCGCCTGCGGGACGCTTGGGCGCCATCGTTACGCCCTCCGGGATGTCGTGTTAGGGATAACGATAGGGGCGCACCTGTTCCCGCGCAAGCCCTGCCTCATCTTCGATGTGAACAATATGACGCTCCCGTGATCTGGCGGGGCGGGGGCATCCGTGAAACACATCGCGGGCCGCGTCGTCGCAACGTCGGGGCAAGATGTCGATTTCCGCCCCTCAACCGAGGGGGGCGCAAGATAACACTGGCTTCACGGAGGAGGCACATGGCGGACGTCACAGTAGTCTATTGGCGCGATATCCCGGCGCAGGTTCTGGTTGGGCGCGGACGGCGCGCGGTGAAGGTCGCTCTTTCGGAGCGGTTCGAGCAGGCCATCGACCGCGCCGCCATGAAGGGGGGCATGGCCGGGACCGATGACTACCTGGGCGAATGGCGCCGTGCCGATCCCATTCCCGTCGAAGGCTCGGACGCGGAGGCCGCGCAGGCCACCGCCGACAGGCTGGAGCGGGACTATGACCGTGAGCGTCTCAAGGCGCTGATCGACAACGAGGGGCGCGCGTGACGTGATCCGCTGGCCCGACATCAAGGAGGCCATGATGTCGCTTCTATCCTTTCGCAGCGGGTCCAAATCGGCCCCGGTCAGCGATCTTCTGACGGGCTATTCTATCGAGGTGATGCCGCGCACGGCGGCCAAGATCCCCGATTTCAAGGCGCTGCTGCCCCAAGGCACCCGTGTCTATATCGCCCATATCGAGGGCACCCCGATCGAAGACATGGTGGCCACGGCCAAACGCCTGAACGCGGACGGCTTCCCGGTCATGCCGCATTTTCCCGCGCGGATCATCAAGGACCGCGCGACGCTGGGTGACTGGATCGCGCGCTATCAGGGCGAAGCCGATGTGCGGCAGGGGCTGATCCTGGCAGGGGGCGTGGCCAAGCCCCATGGCGATTATGACAGCGCGATCCAGCTTCTTGGCAGCGGCGCCTTTGATGCGGCGGGCTTTACCCATCTGCATGTGGCGGGCCACCCCGAAGGCAACCGCGACATCGACCCGCAAGGCGGCACCCGGAATGTCGATGAGGCGCTCGCTTGGAAGCAGGGATTTTCGGAGCAGACCGACGCGCAGATGGCCATTGCCACGCAGTTCGCCTTCGAGGCCGGGCCCATCGCGGATTGGGCCGACGATCTGCATGCGCGCGGCATCACGCTGCCGATCCATCTGGGCATCGCGGGCCCGGCGAAGCTGCAAACCATGATCAAATTCGCGCTCGCCTGCGGTGTCGGCCCCTCGCTCAAAGTGCTGCAAAAGCGGGCGATGGATGTCTCCAAGCTGCTGCTCCCGTATGAGCCCACCGACATGCTGGTCGATCTGGCGCGGTTGCAGGCTGCTGGCCGCGCCGCCAATATCGAACAGATCCACCTCTTCCCGCTGGGCGGCATCACGGCATCGATCGACTATGCCGCGCGCCACGGCGCCTCCGCCCGCACCGCAACCGCCTGACCCTTAGGAAGGACCGCGAATGACCCGCACCGTTGTCGAGAGCAAGACCAAGACCGCCATTATCGGCTTTGACCAGCCGTTTTGCGTGATTGGCGAGCGCATCAACCCCACCGGGCGCAAGAAGCTTGCCGCCGAGCTGGAGGCGGGGGATTTCTCCACCGTCGAGAAGGACGCGCTTGAGCAGGTGGCCTGCGGGGCGACGATGCTCGATATCAATGCGGGGGTGGTCTACAATTCGAACCCCAATCCGAACGAGACCGAGCCGCCGCTCATGACCAAGATGATCGAGCTGGTGCAGGGTCTGGTGGATGTGCCGCTGTGCATCGACAGCTCGGTGCCTGCTGCCTTGGAGGCGGGGCTGGCCGCTGCCGAAGGCCGCCCGCTTCTGAACTCTGTCACCGGTGAAGAGGAACGGCTGGAGCTGGTCCTGCCTTTGGTCAAGAAATACAACGTGCCGGTGGTGGCGATCTCGAATGACGACACCGGGATCAGCGAAGACCCGGATGTGCGTTTCGCCGTCGCCAAGAAGATCGTCGAGCGCGCCGCCGATTTTGGCATCCCCGCCCATGACATCGTGGTGGATCCGCTGGTCATGCCCGTTGGCGCCATGGCCACCGCCGGTCAGCAGGTCTTTACCCTCGTGCGCCGTCTGCGCGATGAGCTGGGCGTGAACACGACCTGCGGTGCGTCGAACATCTCCTTCGGACTGCCAAACCGCCACGGCGTGAACGCGGCCTTCCTGCCCATGGCCATCGGGGCGGGCATGACCTCTGCGATCATGAACCCGGTGCGGGCGGTGGAAATGGAGGCGGTGAAGGCGGCCAACCTTTTGATGAACCACGACCCGTCCGGCATGGACTGGATCGGCTTTGCTCCGGTGCTGGAGCAGGTGGGCCAGGGCACCCCCTTCGCAGAAGCGGCCAAGGCGGCCAAGGCTGCGTCCGGCAGCGGGCGCGGGGGCCGTCGCGGCGGGCGCCGCCGCGGCTAAGGGATCGGGAGCGGCGCGCGGGCGCCGCTCCCTTCGGGCTTAGAGCCCCATGCAGTTCGCGTAGAAGGTCACCGTCGCCGGCCAGTCGGAGAAGATGCCTTCGATGCCCACGTCCTGGGCCAGAACGTCGAGGATGGCGAAGTAATCGGCATCGTTGTCGGTGGCATCGGTCACCGACTGGAAGTACCAGCCGCCACCGGTGGTGAGCGGGCCAGAACGCTCCAGCGTCCAGGTGATCAGCTTGAGCCCGGCCGCCTTGGCTTCCTTGGCATAGACCGACGGCACCATCTCACCGTCTTCCAGCGTAACCAGCATCCACATCGGCGGGGCGATGAACTTCACGCCCTTCTCGGCCAGATCGGCCATGGAGTATTCCCAGGTCTCCGGATCGTTCAGATCGAAGCCTTCGTTGTCATACTGGTCGTCCAGATAGACAGCCTGCGCGCCGAATTCCGGCTCGTTCTCGATCCAGTAGAGCACATCGTCCAGGTTGAAGCTCTGCGCCCACACGTCCGACGCGGGCACGCCAGCGGCCTTGTATTCGTCGATCATCTTCTGAGCGTAATCGGCCTGGGTGAAGCCTTCATGCGGCATCTCCACGGACGGGCTCTTGAGCTCGGGGGTGAACTTGGCGCCCAGATCGCGGAACAGCTCGATGGACTGGGCGTGGGTCAGCAGCTCGGCACCGTTCACGTAGAGATCGGTGCGGAAATCGGCGGTGCCGCCCAGGTACTCTTCGGCCGTGGTGGCGGCGCCGTTGGCGGCGTCCATCTTCGGCTCCAGGGTCAGGAACTCTTCCAGCGTCAGATCCGAGGTGCGGCACTCGGCGCTCGCCTTGTCGTCGCCGGAGGCAGGGGTGAAGGGCGTGGTGCACTTCTCGGCCAGATCGGTGGCGACGATATTGGTGGTGGTGTGCAGGTCGTTCTGCGCGTGGCGGCAGACCAGCTCGTGATCCTTGGTGAAGGTCACGTCGCATTCCAGGATACCGGCGCCCATGCGCGCGGCGGCGCGGTTGGATTGCACGGTGTGCTCGGGGAAGGCCATCGGCGCACCGCGGTGACCGATGGAGAACAGGCTGCGCGTGGGCGTCTGGCCGAGGCAGGAGGCCAGCTTGTCTTTGAGCGCGCCGTCTTCCATCTTGTCGATCAGATAGGCGGGACGCACGCCATAGGTCAGCATCTCGGTTTCGGCGACGGCGGGCACCGCCACGCTGGCCAGAAGCCCGGCGGTTAGGATACGGGTGAAGGTCATCGGATCTCTCCATTGGATATGAATGGATGATCCTTGGCGCGGCGACCTCAACAGTTTTGCGACAGCCCGTTGAAACCTGCGCGACATGCTCTCCTTTTGGCTCCGAATACCGCGAGAAGCGCCGCAGGCGCGGGGGGGCAGGCCCTGATCGTACCCAAGGCGCGCAAACGAAAAGAGCGCCCGGAAGGGCGCTCCGCTGGGTCAGGCCGGGACGGGTGGCTTCACATGAAGCCAAGCTCCAGCCGAGCTTCATCGGACATCATGTCCATGCCCCATTGCGGCTCCCAGGTCATGTCCACGTCGATCTGGGCAACGCCGGGCACAGCGCTCACGGCATCTGCGACCCAGCCGGGCATCTCGCCTGCGACGGGGCAGCCGGGGGCTGTCAGGGTCATGATCACGTTCACCGCGTTCTCGTCCGACACTTCGATCGTATAGATCAGGCCGAGGTCGTAGATATTCACCGGGATCTCGGGGTCGTAGACGGTCCGGCAGGCCGCGACGATATCGTCATAGAGCGGGTGCTCAATGGTCGAGGGCTTGATAAGCGGCGCGCCTTCCATGGGGCTTTGATCGGTCATGTGTGGGTCCCGTGTAAACTTGACTGATCATATAGGAATTATGCACGCTCCCGTCAAAGGGTCAGATGCGCTGTCCCTTATCATCCAGGATCAGGCTGCCGTCTTCTTTGGCGTAGGGGCCATCGGGCCACTGGTCCAAAAGATCCAGAACCGCTTCGGAAGGCCGGCACATCCGCACGCCGCGCGGGGTGCAGACGATGGGCCGGTTGACGAGGATCGGGTGTTCGATCATCGCGTCCAGAAGTGCGTCATCGCTGATGCTGTCATCCAGCAGGCCCAGCTCTTCGGCGGGGCTCCGACGGGTCCGCAGGGCCGCGCGCGGGGTCAGCTCGGCGGCGGCAAACAGGGCCAGCAGTTGCGGGCGTGTCCAGCCGGTTTTGAGGTATTCGATGACGGTCGGCTCATATCCGGCGTCGCGGATGATCCGGAGCACATTGCGCGATGTGCCACAATCGGGGTTGTGGTGGATGACGGGTTGCATCTTATTGCTCCTCGCTGGGGTTGGTGGGGCGCAGCAGCCAGCCCGCCAGCTGCGTCGCCATCACCGCGCCAACGATCTGCGCGACGGCAAAGCCGGGCAGATCCACGGGGCGGATCCCCGAGAACGTATCCGTGAAGGCCCGGCCAAGAGCCACCGCAGGGTTGGCAAAGCTGGTCGAGGCGGTGAACCAGTAGGCCGCCGTAATATAAAGACCGACGATCCAGGCCACGGCATCAGCGCGGAAACGGATGGCTCCGAAGATGCAGAACACCAGACCAAAGGTCGCGACGGCCTCGGCTAGCCATTGCGCCTGACCGGTGCGCACTGTGGTGGAGACCTGCCAGATCGAAAGCTCGAACATGGCATGGGCCAGAAGCGCGCCGGCGACGGCTCCGATACACTGCGCGGCGATGTAGGGCAGGGCCGCGCGCATGGGCATGTGGCGGCGCAGGGTGAAGGCCAGCGTGACCGCGGGATTGAAATGCGCGCCCGAGATGGGGCCGAGAATGGTGATCAGAACCACCAGAATGGCGCCGGTGGGGATGGTGTTCCCCAGCAGAGCCAAGGCTACATCATCGGTCAGCCGATCCGCCATGATGCCGGAGCCGACAACGGTGCAGACCAGGATCAGGGTTCCGAGGGCTTCCGCCGTGAGGCGGCGGGTCAGATCGAACATGGGGTGTGTCTCTTGCGGCAGGCCCCCGCCGGGTAGGGGGCTTGCTGCAACGGGTCAACGATTCATTTCCCATACCCTTCGGTATGCAGGGCAAGTGCCGCCGCGCGACGCCCCAGTTCATCCGCGCATTTGGCGCCTGCGCCATTGCCGCCAAGACAAAGCGTGATGGGGCCGTCCTGCTCAATCATTGGCGCGCTATTGGGGGTGAAGCTGGTCACGCAGGCCGCCACCGTGGTTTGACCTGCAGGCAGGGCGGGCATCACATTGCGCAATACGCCGTTGAGATGCTCCGCGACCTCGGCGTTGCCGCCGCTGCGGAACCAGTCGTCAATCTGCTCCGTACCCTCCAGTATGCGATCAATCGGATCGCCGCCGATCTTGAGCCGCAGGCGTCCGTCTGGGTAGCGCACAGGGGGTAGAAGATAATAGTCCGTTCCCTCGCCCGGCGGCTGCCAGACCAGCGAGGGCATGGGGCCGAGCGCTGCGGCCTCGGCCTCGGACAGGGCCACCAGCAGCACCGTCCGCGCCATGCGGCGCAGCGGGGCGGGGAGCGGCATCAGCGTGTCGCCATAGGCTCCGGTGGCAAGGATCGCGCGATCCGCGGTCAGCTCTGAGCCATCGGCGCAGGAGAGCGTCACTGCTCCGGCGCTCCGTTGGATCCGTGTCACCGCGCAGGCGATCCGTTGCATCCCGGCCTGAACGGCCACCGCGTTGCTGGCCCTCAGATAGGCGCGCGGGTCGATGGTCCCGGCGCGGGACCTTTCGTGCAGGGCGCGCGTTCCGGTTGGGAAGCGGAACATCGGAAGGGCCGATTCCAGATCGGTGCCCTCCAGCCGGTCATGGGGCAGCGCCAGATCATGCGCGACGCGCTGCGTGTGCTCTATGAAGCTGGAGCCGGGGCCGCTGTGCGGGCCAGCCATGACCGATCCGACCTCGTTGAAAAACGAGATGCCCGAGGCCCGCTCAAGGGCGCGGTAGCGGGCGATGCTGGCCCGTGCCACCTCCGCCCAAAGCGGATCGCTGGCAAGGCTGCGCGTGATCCGCCCCGCATCATGATGGCTGCCATAGGGGCCGGGGCCGCCGGGGGCGGGCTCTTCAGGGCCGATCAGGGTTACATCAGCCCCGGCCAGAGCAAGGTGCCGCGCGGCTGAGGCCCCCATAAGTCCGGCACCGATGACTGCGATCTTCAGGCCTTGCTCCCAAGCATGATTGCGCCGCGCGCCGCTCCGGGGTAGGCGGGCGCATGACCCGTTTTAGCTTTGATCTTCACGCCACCGATGGCAAGGCCCGCACCGGCGTGATCCGCACCCCGCGCGGAGACATCCGCACCCCCGCATTCATGCCTGTCGGCACCGCCGCGACGGTCAAGGCGATGTTGCCTGAAAACGTGCGCGCCACCGGCGCCGATATCATTTTGGGCAATACCTATCACCTAATGCTGCGCCCGGGCGCAGAGCGCATCGCGGCATTGGGCGGTTTGCACAAGTTCATGAACTGGGACCGCCCGATCCTGACGGATTCAGGCGGGTTCCAGGTGATGAGCCTCGCGGGTCTGCGCAAGCTGACCGAAGAGGGGGTGCGCTTCGCCTCGCATATCGACGGCTCAAAGCACATGCTCACGCCGGAGCGGTCGATGGAGATCCAGCGGTTGCTGGGGTCCGACATCGTGATGGCCTTTGACGAATGCCCCGCGCTGCCTGCGGATCGGGACCGGATTGCGCAAAGCATGCGGCTTTCGATGCGGTGGGCGCAGCGCTCCCGCGAGGCTTTCGGAGATCGCCCGGGACATGCGCTGTTCGGGATCATGCAGGGCGGGCTGGAGCCGGATCTGCGCGAAGAAAGCGCGAAGGCCCTGCAAGAGATCGGCTTTGAAGGCTACGCCATCGGCGGGCTGGCTGTGGGCGAAGGGCAGGAGGCTATGTTCGCCTGCCTGGACTTCGCGCCGGGCTATCTGCCTCAGGACAAGCCGCGCTACCTGATGGGCGTGGGCAAGCCCGACGACATTGTCGGTGCGGTCAAGCGCGGCGTGGACATGATGGATTGCGTGTTGCCGACCCGCTCGGGCCGCACCGGGCAGGCGTTCACCCGCCACGGGGTCGTGAACATCAAAAACGCCCGCCACGCGGATGATCCGCGCCCGCTGGATGAAAACTGCTCCTGTCCGGCCTGCAGCAACTATTCGCGGGCCTATCTGCACCACGTGTTCCGGTCGCAGGAGATGATTTCCGGGATGCTGCTGAGCTGGCATAACATCCAGTATTTCCAGGACATCATGGCCGGGATGCGCGCGGCGATTGCCGAGAGCCGGTTCGACGCCTGGGAAGCCGATTTCCACGCAGGCCGCGCGGAAGGCGATATCCCGCCGCTCTAAAGCTGGTTCGCAACCTTGCGGAAATACCGGCCTGCGAGCGACCAGTCGCGCCGCCCTTCCAGCTTTGCCCTCACATGGTCGGCCTGGCTGCCCAAGTCGTCGTCGAACCAGAGGGCAATGGCCTCGCGGGGGGTGAGGGTGGCAAAGCTGCGGCTCCATGTGATGCGGGTCTTGCCCTGAGGGGCCTCAGACAGGGTCAGTTCGGCGGTGGCGTCGAACATGTCCAGCTCAGATTTGCGCGCGCTGTAGCGGCTGTCATAGAGCAGGCGATCTTCGGGCTTATGGTGGCGGACCCGCCAATCCTGGGGCCGTTGCAGCCCGTCCGGGTAGAGGTAATTCACCGTCCATCGGTTCGGCTCATCGGGATCCACGGTGACATGGGTCAGGCGTGGATCGAAATGATGCGCCAAGGCGTCGTGGGTCGGCGCCATGGTTTGCCAGATGTCGCGCCGGGGGGCTTTGATGGGCAGACTTACCCGCTCGCGCGTGCGGAACCGCAGGCGGAACCGATCCAGCAGGGGGCCTTCGAGGGCGTAGGACAGCAGGCCAAGGACTGCGAAGAACACCAGCGTTCCGGTCATCTCGCCCAGATGCGGCGCGAGCACGGAACTGATCCCACCGGCGCAGAACAGATAGAAGGGCAGCATGTTGACCCAGGCGCGCAGGAAGGGGAACACCAGGATGACGATCAGGCTAAGCGCGCCGTAAATTCCGGCAACCGCCAGAGCAAACAGAGTGACGGCGATCATATTGAACCAAAACGGGAAGGCGGGATCGGGCATCATCCCGGCATCGACGATGAGGCGCAGCGCGTAGAGGGCCGCGAACAGCATTCCGAACAGGATGCGGCGGCGTTGGCGATAGATCAGGCGAAACATGGCGGTGACCCGGGAATAACATGGCAACGCCGCAACCTTGCGGGGGGATTGTGGTCGGACTTTGGTCGCTGCGGGGCCATATTGGCGCGGTGACCCGGTCGGCACGCGCAAAACCCTGTGGACAAATGTGGCCTGTGTCTTGCATCGCACGCCCCTGCGGGCCACCATATCTTGAAATCCGGCGGACGAGTCTCCAACTCTTGCCTCTGACCGGAGCGCGCCGGGCTGCCGCCTATCGGGGCCTTGCGCGCGGCCAACGATAAGGACCGAGCATGACCGAGACCCTCCAGGAAAGCTATCCGCTGCTGCCGCTGCGCGATATAGTCGTCTTCCCCCATATGATCGTCCCGCTGTTCGTCGGGCGCGAGAAATCCGTTCACGCGCTTGAGGCGGTGATGCAGGAGGACAGCCAGATCCTTCTGGCGGCGCAGATTGATGCCGCCGAGGACGATCCCGACATCGCGGGCATCCACGGCACAGGCGTTCTGGCCAATGTGCTGCAACTGCTCAAACTGCCCGACGGCGCCGTCAAGGTGCTGGTGGAAGGGCGCGAGCGTGTGCGCGTGGCCGAATACCTGCCCAATGACAATTTCTTCGAAGCCCGCGCCGAGCGGCTTGAGGAAATCCCCGGCGATGAGACCTCCATCGCCGCGCTGACCCGCACCGTGAGCCACGAATTCGAGCGCTACGCCAAGGTCAAGAAGAACGTGCCCGAAGAGGCTTTGACCGCTGTCGAAGAGGCCGATGGCCCCGACAAGCTGGCCGATCTGGTATCGGGCCATCTGGGGATCGAAGTGGAACAGAAGCAGGAGCTTCTGGAGACCCTGTCCGTGAGCGAACGCCTGGAGAAGGTGTTCGGGCTGATGCAGGGCGAGATGAGCGTTTTGCAGGTCGAGAAGAAGATCAAGACCCGCGTCAAATCCCAGATGGAGAAGACGCAGCGCGAATACTACCTGAACGAGCAGATGAAGGCGATCCAGAAGGAGCTGGGCGATGGTGAGGATGGCTCGGGCGAAGTGGCCGAGCTGGAAGAGCGCATCAACGCCACCAAGCTGTCGAAGGAAGCCAAGGAAAAGGCCGAGGCCGAGCTGAAGAAGCTCAAGAACATGAGCCCCATGTCCGCCGAGGCCACCGTGGTGCGGAACTATCTGGACTGGATGCTGTCGATCCCGTGGGGCGTGAAATCCCGCGTGAAAAAGGATCTGGGCCGGGCCGAAGAGATCCTCGATACCGATCACTACGGGCTTGAGAAGGTCAAGGAACGCATCGTCGAATATCTTGCGGTGCAGCAGCGCTCCAAGAAGCTGAAGGGCCCGATCATGTGCCTTGTCGGCCCTCCGGGTGTGGGTAAGACCTCCCTGGGCAAGAGCGTGGCCAAGGCTACGGGGCGCGAGTTCATCCGCATCTCTCTGGGTGGTGTGCGCGACGAGAGCGAGATCCGGGGCCACCGGCGGACCTATATCGGCTCCATGCCCGGCAAGATCATCCAGGCGCTGAAAAAGGCCAAGACGACCAACCCGCTGATCCTGCTCGATGAGATCGACAAGATGGGGCAGGACTTCCGGGGCGACCCGGCGTCGGCCATGCTCGAAGTGCTGGACCCGGAGCAGAACAACAGCTTCGTGGATCACTACCTGGAGGTCGAATACGACCTGTCCAATGTGATGTTCCTGACCACGTCGAACAGCTACAACATGCCGGGCCCGCTTCTGGACCGGATGGAGATCATCCCGCTGTCCGGCTACACCGAGGACGAGAAGCGTGAGATCGCGAAGCGGCACCTGCTGCCCAAGCAGATCAAGGATCACGGGCTCAAGGCGGCGGAGTTCTCTGTCACCGATGAGGCTTTGACCGCGATCATCCGTACCTATACCCGCGAAGCGGGCGTGCGGAACCTTGAGCGCGAGATCGCCAAGCTGGCCCGCAAGGCGATCACCAAGATCGTCAAGCGCGAGAGCGAGTCCGTCGAGGTCACGGCCGACAATCTGGACGATTTCCTGGGCGTTGCGCGGTATCGCTTCGGCCTGGCCGAGGACAAGGACCAGGTCGGCGTTGTGACCGGGCTGGCCTATACCTCGGTCGGTGGGGAGCTGCTCTCCATCGAGGCGCTGCGCCTGCCGGGCAAGGGGCGGATGAAGACCACCGGGAAGCTGGGCGATGTGATGAAGGAAAGCATCGACGCGGCCAGCTCCTATGTCCGCTCCATCGCGCCCGAGATCGGGGTGAAGCCGCCGCGCTTCGATAAATGGGACATCCACGTGCACGTGCCCGATGGCGCCACCCCCAAGGACGGGCCGAGCGCCGGTCTGGCCATGGTGACGGCCATTGTGTCGGTGCTGACCCAGATCCCCGTGCGCAAGGACATCGCCATGACCGGTGAAGTCACCCTGCGCGGCAACGCCACCGCCATTGGCGGGCTGAAGGAAAAGCTTCTCGCCGCGCTGCGCGGGGGGATCACCACGGTGCTGATCCCGCAGGAGAACGAGAAAGATCTGCCCGAGATCCCGGACAATGTGAAAGAGGGGCTGACCATCATCCCCGTAAGCCACGTGTCCGAGGTTTTGGAGCACGCGCTTGTCGGCAAGCCCGAGCCGGTGGAGTGGGACGAGGCCGCAGAGGAAGCTGCGGCGGAGGCCAAAGCCGCACTGGCGCCCTCGGATGAGAGCAGCGCTGCTACGACGCATTGAGCGCGGCGCGAAAGTCATTATCGTGAACAATGAGTTGAACGGGGCGGAATCGTTTCCGCCCCGTTCTTGATGAGCAGGAAAGGACGCCATCATGGCCCGCAAATCGAGCAAATCCTCGAAATCCGCCAAGACCACATCGACCAAAGCCGCGACCCCGGTGGCCACGCCTGTTCCGGCAGAGCCGGTTGCCGCCGCCGATGCTGCACAGATCGTGCAGGCTCTGCGCAAGCCCGACTTCATTGACCGTGTGGTCGAACGCTCCGGTGCCAAGAAGCGGGATGTGAAGCCGATCATGGAAGCTGCGCTTGCTCTGCTGGGTGAAACGCTGGAACGGGGCGAGGATCTGAACCTTCCGCCGCTGGGCAAGATCAAGGTCGTGCGCCAGAAAAGCGCCGAGAATGCAGAGGTGGTGACCTGCCGTCTGCGCCGCCCGCACCAGATGCGCGACGGGGCTGCGATCACCGAAAAAGCCGCCGATTGACCTCTTGCGTCCCGTGGCACGGCGCGCTAGAGAACGCGTCACCGGGTGATTAGCTCAGTGGTAGAGCGCTTCGTTCACATCGAAGATGTCAGGAGTTCAAATCTCTTATCACCCACCAGATTTCGGGGCGTCGGTCGCAAGACCGACGCCCTTTTTCTTGGCGGCTCTAACGGGCGTTGCAGGCACAGCCGGCTGGCTGGTGGCACGTATAGCTGCGGTTGATACAGCTGTTCCCACAGGCTTTTCCTTTTCGGCAGGTCTTGCAGCAGGAGGCCAAAAGCAGATGCTCCGGGCCGTTCGCCAACTGTGATAACTGCGTGATGTAAGGGATATGTGGGTCTTCTGGCCGGAACTGCTGAAAGGGGCGGGGCTCTGCCATGGCGGTCGAGGAAGTGGCCAGCAGAACGCCAGCGAGCAAAAAAGCCTTGGTCATCAAAAGTGCCTATAATCATTAATGTTTCGTTAAGAAAGATTAACGAAACTGCCTGCCCTGTCACGCGCGTCAAATGATCGCGGGTTGGGGTATTTTAATACCATAATTGTAAGTCTTTGATTGTAAGTAATTATTTGTGGTATTCAGCTCTTGAACCGGCGCGCGGCTTGTTTATAACCCGCCCATCCGAGATTTCCGGGCCGCTTTGGCCCCAAGACCAATCAGGAAACGCAATGAAAACCTTCACCGCTACCCCGGCGGACATTGAAAAGAAGTGGATCGTGATCGACGCCGAAGGCATCGTTCTGGGCCGCCTCGCTTCGATCGTCGCCATGCGGCTTCGTGGCAAGCACAAGCCGTCCTTCACCCCCCATATGGATATGGGCGACAATGTCATCGTGATTAACGCCGAGAAGGTCCAGCTGACCGGCAACAAGCGTGACAAGCACAACTACTGGCACACCGGCTACCCGGGCGGCATCAAGTCCCGCACCACCGGCCAGATCCTCGCGGGCGATCACCCCGAGCGTGTCGTCATGCAGGCCGTCAAGCGCATGCTGCCCGGCGGCAAGCTGTCGCGCAAGCAGATGACCAACCTGCGGGTCTTCGCTGGCACCGAGCATGGCATGGACGCCCAGAAGCCTGAAGTTCTGGACCTGCGGTCCATGAACAAGAAGAACACGAGGACCGCGTAATGGCCGATCAAGTGAACTCCCTCGAAGAGCTGGGCCAGGTCGCTGAAGCCTCCGCGCCCGCCCTTGAAGAAACCCTCGCCCCCCGTGAGCCCGTCCGTGACGAGCTGGGCCGTTCCTATGCGACCGGCAAGCGGAAGGACGCGGTTGCCCGTGTCTGGATCAAGCCGGGCTCCGGCAAGGTCACCGTGAACGGCAAAGAGCTGAACACCTACTTCGCCCGTCCGGTGCTGCAGATGATCCTGCGCCAGCCGTTCCAGGTGGCCGGCGTCGATGGTCAGTTCGACGTGACCGCCACCGTCAAGGGCGGCGGCCTCTCTGGTCAGGCCGGTGCGGTCAAGCACGGCATCTCCAAGGCGCTGCAGCTTTATGATCCGTCCCTGCGCGGCGCTCTGAAAGCCGCTGGCTTCCTGACCCGCGACAGCCGCGTGGTCGAACGGAAGAAATACGGTAAGGCGAAAGCCCGCCGGAGCTTCCAGTTCTCCAAGCGCTGATTTCAGCCGCATATCTTTCGAAAACGGCTCCTTCGGGGGCCGTTTTTTTGTGCCCGGTGTGTGGGAATTTTTGTGCCCCGGGGCATGGGAAAATGACGCGTCAGGTTCACAGAAGGTTGTTAGCGGGAGGCGATGCAACACTCTGCTGGAGATCCTCTGATGAAAATGCTTCCCGCCGCCGTCCTGGCCGCCGCCTTGCCCTTTGCCGCATCTGCCGATGTTGTCACGCAGACCGTAACTCCGAACAACACCCTGACCGCGGCCCCGACCGAGTGGCTGGGCGATACGCCGCACCTTGTCATCATGGGCTCCGTCAACGGCTACACGTTCGATGTGCAGTATCCCGACCTGACCACCGCCGATGTGCACGCGGTTGAGGTGAAGCGCGAATACCTGATCGACGGCGACGCGCGCCCCTATCAGGAGCTGGATTTCGAAGTGCAGGCGATCATCGACGGCGTGGCCAAGAAGATCGAAGGCAAGCTGAACCACGCCGATTTCCTGACTCTGGAGCTGCCCGCCACGCTGGCGCTTCAGGGCGAGGAGAACCCGGAAGGCGCACAGACCTATACCGAGTTCGAATTCGAATGGGAGACCGCCGGCACGTCGGTGAACGAAGAGCACGGCGCCTGGACCGGCACCGCTGTTCTGGCCCATGATGATGCGTTCGGCAGCGACACGCCGGTGGCCGATGGCCTTGCGGGCGGGTTCATCGACGCGGTGAATGGCGACGATCACATCGTGATGTCCTTCACCTTTGAGGTGTCGGAGGCCGATGTTGATGAATAAGGCCGTTCTGACGCTGGCCTTTCTGGCGGCCACGCCTGCGCTTGCGGAGGTGCCCGAGATCATGGTGCAGGCGCAGGTCGAATCTGCGCCCGTCACCGGGGATGCCGATGATCCCGCGATCTGGGTCAACCCGGCCGATCCTGCGGCGAGCCTTGTGCTTGGCACGGACAAGACCAAGGGGCTCTATGTCTTTGACATGAACGGCGCCGAGGTGTCGTTCCTTGAGGATGGCAATCTCAACAATGTGGACATTCGCCCCTTCACGCTGGCCGGAGAGCAGGTCTGGCTGGCCTCTGCGGCCGAGCGGGGCGAAGAGAAGCTGGTGTTCTGGGTGATCCGCGCCGATGGCTCGATTGCCCATGCCAGCCCGTTTGCCTTTGAGGGCGTGCCCGCCGAAATGGCAGCCGATGTCAAAGACATCTACGGCTCCGCCCTCATGCGCGATCCGGAGACGGGCCGCGTCGCTGCGCTTGTGAACTACAAGTCGGGCGACGTGATCCAGTGGGAGGTCACGGAGCAGGGCGGGACCCTGGCGCTGACCTATCTGCGCCACCTCAAAGTGCCGAGCCAGCCCGAGGGCATGGTGTCCGATGACCGGGCGGGGATGCTCTATGTCGGCGAGGAAGACGCCGCAATCTGGCGCTTCCCGGCCTGGCCCGAGGGCGGCGATGAAGGCGCGGTGATCGCGACCGTGCCGTCGGACTGCTTCCCGGTGGACGATATCGAGGGGCTGTCGCTGTATGACGGGCCCGAGGGGCACTATCTGGTCGCCTCGTCCCAGGGTATTCACCGCGCCGCGCTGTTCGATCTGTCGATGGAGGCCCCGGCCTGCGTCGGTCTGGTCGGCGTAGAGGCTGGCGACGTGATCGACGGCGTGACGGAAACCGACGGGCTGGATGTGACGGCGGTGCCTTTGGGCGATGCGTTCCCGGCAGGGATGATGGTCATGATGGACGATCAGAACGAGATGTTCACCACCGGCTTCAAATATGTGTCCTTCGCGGACATCCTGAATCAGTTGCGCTAGGCGACCAGCGTCCGCGCACAAAAAAGCCCCCCGAAACAGGCGTTTCGGGGGGCTTTCTCGTGTCTGCTTGAGCTTAGCCTTTCAGGGCCTTGCTGAGGTTCTCATCGACCTTTTCCAGGAAGCCCATGGTGGTGAGCCATTTCTGCTCCGGGCCGACCAGCAGGGCGAGGTCTTTGGTCATGAAGCCGCTTTCCACGGTGTCCACGATAACCTTCTCCAGCGTGGAGGCGAAGTTCATCAGGGCGTCGTTGCTGTCCAGCTTGGCGCGGTGCTTCAGGCCGCCGGTCCAGGCAAAGATCGACGCGATGGAGTTGGTCGAGGTCTCTTCGCCCTTCTGGTGCTGGCGGTAGTGGCGGGTGACGGTGCCGTGGGCCGCTTCGGCTTCGACGATCTTCCCATCGGGGGTCATCAGCTGCGAAGTCATCAGACCCAGCGAGCCAAAGCCCTGCGCCACGGTGTCGGACTGCACGTCGCCATCGTAGTTCTTACAAGCCCAGACAAAGCCGCCGTTCCACTTCATGGCGCAGGCGACCATGTCGTCGATCAGGCGGTGCTCATAGGTGATCCCGGCCTTCTTGAACTTGTCTTCGAATTCCTGCTCGTAGACTTCCTGGAACAGCTCCATGAAGCGGCCGTCATACTGCTTCATGATGGTGTTCTTGGTCGACAGGTAGACGGGCCAGCCAAGGCTGAGGCCGTAGTTCATCGACGCGCGGGCAAAATCGCGGATGGAGTTGTCGAGGTTGTACATCGACATGAACACGCCCGAGGACGGGGCGTCGAACACTTCGTGCTCCACCACGGTGCCGTCTTCGCCGACGAATTTCATCGACAGCTTGCCCGGTCCGGGGAATTTCATGTCGGTGGCGCGATACTGGTCGCCAAAGGCGTGACGGCCAATGACGATCGGCTTGGTCCAGCCGGGCACCAGGCGCGGGACGTTGTTGCAGATGATCGGGGCGCGGAACACGACGCCGCCCAGGATGTTGCGGATCGTCCCATTGGGGGAACGCCACATCTTCTTGAGGCCGAACTCCTCAACGCGGGCTTCATCGGGGGTGATGGTCGCGCATTTCACGCCGACGCCGATTTCCTTGATCTTCTCGGCGGCGTCGATGGTGATCTGGTCGTCGGTGCGGTCACGCTCTTCGATGCCCAGATCGTAATAGAGCAGGTCCACATCCAGATAAGGCAGGATCAGCTTCTTCTTGATGAAGTCCCAGATGATCCGGGTCATCTCATCGCCGTCGAGCTCGACGACCGGGTTTTCTACTTTGATCTTCGTCATGGGGGCCTCCTTGACCGGGATTCGCTGTCGGCGTCATAGCCCAGCAGGGGCGCGAAGAAAAGATGGTGTGCGAATGTATACCGAAATAATTGGAGACCCGTTTACCTTTTGGTAAGACTCTGAGGGATAGCCGGAGGGACCTTATTCTCAAGGGTGGTGATAATGGTCCGCAGCCGGCGTATTACGGGGCAGCTTGGCCGCTGGCTTGCACGTCGCAAGCTCGGCGGACAGTTTTGGCAGGTTCTCCTGCTGATCTGGTGTGTGAATTGTGTGGCTGCGGTAGGCATGAACCTGACCGCCTACTTGGTGATCTGGCCTGACGCCATCATTGCCGAATGGAAAACGATGATTGGGCTTCCGATCTTGATGGTGACGGTTCTGACCGTGCCGGTCGTCTATCTCGACTATGCGCTTGTGCGCGCGCTTCTCGACATAAGGCGGGAATTGGAAACCGAGGCTGCACACGATTTCCTCACCGGGGTTGCCAACCGCCGCGGCTTCGAGGCGCAAATGCGCAAGATGACCAAGGTCGGTGGGGCATTCTTGTTGGTTGATCTCGACTACTTCAAGGACGTGAATGACAACCTTGGGCACGATGTCGGGGATAATGTGCTCAGATCGGTTGGGCAGGCGATGCGCGATAGCGTGCGCCATAGCGATCTTGTCGCGCGGCTGGGCGGAGAGGAATTCGCCATCTTTATGCCGGGCGTTGATGCCGCGCAGGCGTGTGAGATCTCGGAACGGGTGCGGGAGACGATCGCCGAGCGGACAAGTGCCCATTTGCCGGGCGGGGCAAAGCTGACATGCTCGGCCGGGTTAACCCTGTCCGACGGCGGCGCGTTCCAAAGCCTCTATCACGCGGCGGATCGGGCGCTCTATGCTGCTAAAGCGCAGGGACGGAACCGTTTGGAAGTCACGGCTCCGATATAGCGTGCCCGGCGAGGCGCCCGGCCAATCGGGCGATCAGTTCTGCGCCGGTGGGTTCTTGCGGCGCTCTTCGAGAAAGACGCGCGCCCGCTTTTCTGCCATGAGCACACGGATGGCGGCATTGAACGCCTCTTCCGTGGGCTGGGAGGAGGCGGCGAGCAGCTTCGATACTTCGCGGGGAAGATCGATGTCGTTCGTGGCCTCCATCTGGGCGATCACGTCTTCGGCAAGCGCGCGGGCGCGGTCTTCTGCGATCCCCATGGCTTAGCGCGTGTTTTCCGTCAGGCGACGGGTCACGTAGGCCTTGGTCGTGTCGATCAGCGTGTCCATGTGATCGTTTTCAAAGAAATGCCCGGCACCCTCGACTTCCTCGTGGGTGATGGTGATGCCCTTTTGCTCATGAAGCTTGTTCACCAGCGTCACCGTGTCGGCGGGCGGCGCCACGCGGTCGGCAGAGCCGTTGATGATCAGCCCGGAGGACGGGCAGGGGGCAAGGAAGCTGAAATCATACATGTTCGCCGGAGGCGACACGGACACGAAGCCGGTGATCTCGGGGCGACGCATCAGAAGCTGCATGCCGATCCAGGCCCCGAAGGAGAACCCGGCGACCCAGCAATGCTTGGCGTTGGCGTTCATCGACTGAAGATAATCAAGCGCGGCAGCGGCATCGGAGAGCTCGCCCACGCCCTGATCGTATTCGCCCTGGCTGCGGCCCACGCCGCGGAAATTGAAGCGCAGGACCGTGAAGCCCATTTCGTGGAAGGCGTAGTGCAGGTTGTAGACAACCTTGTGATTCATCGTGCCGCCGAACTGCGGGTGCGGATGCAAGATGATCGCGATGGGCGCGTCTTTGCTGCGTTGCGGGTGGTAGCGGCCTTCGAGACGGCCCTCGGGGCCGGGGAAAATCACTTCGGGCATCAAGGTCCCCATTTCGGTCCAAGCCCGCGCTTGCCCTGCCGGGATCGCGAGATTAGAAGTGTTCTAAATACGGGGTTGGTCCCCACGCTTCCGCTCAGGTATAGTCCGTAGGCGGGATCGTCAATCATATCCGGGGTTGCGGGATGAAGCTGAGTACGAAGGGGCGCTATGCCATGGTCGCGTTGAGCGACATCGCCTTGCAGGGGGAGGCGCTTGTGTCGCTGGGGGATGTGGCAACACGTCAGGACATTTCACTGGCCTATCTGGAGCAGCTTTTCGTCAAGCTGCGCCGGGCCGGGTTGGTCGAAAGCGTCCGCGGCCCCGGTGGTGGCTACCGGCTTGCGAGACCGACGAGCGAGATCCGCGTGGTCGATGTGCTGGCGGCGGTCGATGAGACAGTCTCGGCCATGCACAAGGGCCCATCGGCCAGCGGCGCGGCGAGCGGATCGCGCGCCCAGTCGCTGACCAACCGGCTGTGGGAGGGCCTGTCAGCCCATGTCTATGTGTTCCTGCACCAGACCCGGCTGAGCGATGTGATCGGAAACGAGCTGGCGCCGTGCCCCGCTGTGCCCGGGCTGTTCGAGGTGGTCGATGAGCGCGACTGACCCCGCGCCATGGCGCCAAGACCAAGGCCGATCGGAGTGAGCCGGGCCTATCTGGACTGGAACGCCTCTGCGCCCCTAAGGGCGGAGGCGCGCGCGGCCATGACGGCGGCGATGGATCTGTGCGGCAACCCGTCCTCTGTCCATGCAGAAGGGCGCGCGGCGCGGGCCCTTGTCGAGCGGGCGCGGGCGGAGATTGCCGAAGCGCTTGGCGCGCAGGGCTGCGATTTGGTGTTCACCTCGGGAGCGACCGAGGCGGCAGCGCTCGCCCTGGCTGGGCGAGACCTGGCCTGTGCGGGCGTCGAGCACGACGCGGTTCTGGCGTGGTGCGCATCCGATCTGCCCACGCGCCGGGACGGAGCCGTGGACGTCGCCGATCCTGCGCGCTCGTGCGTGCAGCTCGCCAATTCGGAGACCGGGATCGTGCAAGATCTGCCCGCCGGAGTCGCGGTCAGCGACCTGACCCAGGCGTTCGGTAAGATCGCCTTTGGGTTCGAATGGCTGGGCGCGCAAATGGGGTTCGTGTCGGCGCATAAGATCGGCGGCCCCAAGGGCGTCGGCGCTTTGGTGCTGCCGAAGGGCTATGATCTCGCGGCCCGCATTCGCGGTGGTGGTCAGGAGATGGGGCGGCGCTCGGGCACCGAGAACGTGATCGGTATCGCTGGTTTTGCCGCCGCAGCGACCGCCGCGCAGGAGGATTTGGCCTCTGGCGTCTGGGATCAGGTTGCAGCCCGGCGCGATTTAATGGAAGAGGCCATTGCCGATGGCGAAAGTGACACTATTTTTGTCGGGAAAGGTGTGAAGCGCTTGCCGAACACCTCGATGATGGTCACGCCCGGCTGGCGCGGTGAAACGCAGGTCATGGGGATGGACTTGGCCGGGTTTGCCGTGAGCGCGGGGAGCGCCTGCTCCAGCGGCAAGGCCAAAACCGGGGGCGCATTGCCCGCGATGGGATTCACGCCCGATCAAGCCGCCTGCGCAGTGCGGGTCTCGATTGGGCCAGACACAACCGAGGGCGCGCTGCTGCGTTTCGCAGAAGCGTTCCGCGCCCGCAGAGACAAGAGACGCGGCCGAGCCGCGAGCCAGGAGGACGCATGAGCACTCTGGACCAACAGGCCAAGGATGGCGTGGAAAAGGACACCGTTGATGCCGTTGCCAAGCTGGCAGGCGCCTACAAATACGGTTGGGAGACCGATATCGAAATGGAATACGCCCCCAAAGGGCTGACCGAGGATATCGTCCGTCTGATTTCCGAAAAGAACGAAGAGCCGGAATGGATGACCGAGTGGCGGCTCGCCGCGTTCCAGCGGTGGCGGCAAATGGAAGAGCCCGACTGGGCGCTTCTGGACTACCCGGAGGTCAACTTCCAGGACCAGTACTACTACGCCCGCCCCAAGAGCATGATCGAGAAGCCCAAGAGCCTCGACGAGGTCGATCCGAAGCTTCTGGCGACCTATGAGAAACTGGGCATCCCTCTGAAGGAACAGATGATCCTAGCCGGGGTTGAGGGTGCGGAAGAGGCCCCCGCCGAAGGCCGCAAGGTTGCCGTCGATGCCGTGTTCGACAGCGTGAGCGTCGGCACGACCTTCAAGGACGAGCTGGAAAAAGCCGGTGTCATCTTTTGCTCCATCTCGGAGGCGATCCGCGAGCACCCTGAGCTGGTGAAGAAGTATCTGGGCTCCGTCGTGCCGGTGTCGGACAATTTTTATGCCACGCTCAACAGCGCGGTGTTTTCGGATGGCTCGTTCGTTTACGTGCCGCCCGGTGTGCGCTGCCCGATGGAGCTGTCGACCTATTTCCGCATCAACGCGGAAAACACCGGCCAGTTCGAACGCACCCTGATCATCGCCGACAAGGGCTCTTACGTGAGCTACCTTGAGGGTTGCACCGCCCCGCAGCGGGACACGGCTCAGCTTCACGCGGCGGTCGTCGAGATCGTGATCGAGGAGGACGCCGAGGTGAAGTACTCCACCGTGCAGAACTGGTTCCCGGGCGATGAAAACGGCAAGGGCGGCATCTACAACTTTGTGACCAAGCGTGCCGATTGCCGGGGCGATCGGTCCAAGGTGATGTGGACCCAGGTGGAAACCGGATCGGCGGTGACGTGGAAATACCCGTCCTGCGTGCTGCGTGGTAATGACAGCCAGGGTGAGTTCTACTCCATCGCGATCACCAACAACTACCAGCAGGCCGACACCGGCACGAAGATGGTGCATCTGGGCAAGAACACCCGCAGCCGGATCGTGTCCAAGGGGATCAGCGCCGGCAAGGCGCAAAACACCTATCGGGGCCTTGTGTCGATGCACCCCAAGGCGAAGGACAGCCGCAACTACACCCAGTGCGACAGCCTTCTGATCGGCGACAAATGCGGCGCCCACACGGTGCCCTATATCGAGGTGAAGAATAACTCCTCCCGCGTGGAGCATGAGGCGACGACATCGAAGGTCGATGACGATCAGCTTTTCTATTGCCGCCAGCGGGGCATGGACGAAGAAGAGGCCGTGGCCCTGGTCGTCAACGGGTTCTGCAAGGAAGTGCTTCAGGCGCTGCCGATGGAATTCGCCATGGAGGCGCAGCAGCTTGTGGCGATTTCGCTGGAGGGGAGCGTTGGGTAAAACGGGTCTCTCTGACGCGGGGGCGGGCAGCCTCCGGACCACGCCCGCATCGTCGCCCCTCGCGCGATCTTCGGGCCTGAGAGATGAAATGCCCCGCTCATATGCCACTGGCGCCCTCCTGAGGGAGGGCGCGATCCGACCGAAAGGGACCGCATCATGATCGTCACCACCACCCCCACTGTTGAGGGCTACCAGATCGCGCAATACCATGGCATCGTTACCGGCGAGGCCATTCTGGGCGCGAATGTCTTCCGTGATGTGTTTGCCGGGATCACCGATATTCTCGGGGGGCGCTCCGGCGCCTATGAGAAATCCCTGGCCGAGGCGCGTGAAACCGCGCTTCAGGAGATGGAAGTGCGCGCGGCGGAGCGCGGCGCGACCGCCGTCGTCGGGGTCGATCTCGACTACGAGGTCATCAACAATATGCTCATGGTCAGCGCGTCCGGCACGGCGGTGAAGCTGGGCTGATGCAGCACGCAGCGGTTCATATCCTGCAAGAAGGTGACGTTGGGTCGCCTTGCTTTTGCCGCAAGCCTGTGGCAGGGAACCTGCGGGGGCGCCTTGATTTTGAGGCACCATTTTATGAGCCGAACCGAATTTCACGACCGCATTTCGCGCATATCGCAAACCCGTCCTGGCCGCGGCCGTCGACGGCGGGCGGTCTCTCGGGCCGCAGTGATCCGCGACCGGGTTGCCTATCCGATAAGCTTCGTGGCGGCCTTCGGGCTGGGGCTATTGTCCGTGGCCATCGTGCGCCTCGTGCGCGCGCAGTACTTCACGACCTTCGGGGCCGAGGGCAGCGACGCGCTGATCATGTTCGACTGGATTGCAGCCGCGTCGATCGGGCTGCTGATCCGCGAGATATTCCGCATCCGCGACGGCATGTATCTGCCAGCCAACAACGCGGGGGTCTTCGCCGGGATTGTGTCGATGCACAATGTCCTGTGGTGGGCTCCCAAGCTCTCCGTGTCGCTTTTCGGAGCGGAATACGCAGAGCATATCTGGGCCACCACCGTGCCCAACTCCATCATCTTCCGGGGTCTCGTCTTCGTCGGCTGACCCCGGCCTGCAACGCAACCGAGCCAACCGGACCGCACGCGCGGCCCGGCGATTTTCTGTGAGGAAAAATGCTTAAGATCAAAAACCTGCACGTCAAACTTGAAGAAGAGGACAAGCAGATCCTCAAAGGTGTCGACCTGGAGGTCCCCGCTGGCGAAGTGCACGCGATCATGGGGCCGAACGGCTCTGGCAAGTCGACCTTGTCCTATGTGCTCTCGGGCCGCGGCGGCTATGAGGTGACCGACGGCGCGGCAACGCTTGAGGGCGAAGACCTGCTGGAGCTGGAGCCCGAAGAGCGCGCCGCGCTTGGCCTGTTCCTGGCGTTCCAGTACCCGGTCGAAATCCCCGGCGTCGGCAACATGACCTTCCTGCGCACCGCCGTGAACGCGCAGCGGAAGGCGCGCGGCGAAGAAGAGCTGTCTGCGGGCGAGTTCCTCAAGGTGGTCCGCGAGAAGGCCAAGACGCTGAAGATCGACGCCGATATGCTCAAGCGGCCGGTCAATGTCGGGTTCTCGGGCGGGGAGAAGAAGCGCAATGAGATCCTCCAGATGGCCATGCTGGAGCCCAAGATGTGCATCCTCGATGAAACCGACAGTGGCCTCGACGTGGACGCGATGAAGCTGGTGTCCGAGGGCGTCAATGCCCTGCGCAGCGAAGGGCGGTCCTTCCTCGTTATCACGCATTATCAGCGCCTTCTGGATCACATCAAACCTGATGTCGTGCATATCATGGCCGATGGCCGGATCATCCGCACGGGCGGTCCTGACCTGGCGCTTGAGGTCGAAAACGAAGGCTATGCGCATATCCTCGCGGAGGAGGCGTAATGGCGCGCGCAAAGCTCAAGGACCAAAAAGCGGCGCTGCTGGACGCGCGGCTTGAGGCGATGGCGCTTCCGGGTGGCGAGGCTGCTTGGGCCGTTGCCGCGCGGGAGGCCGCGCTGACCCGGCTGCGCGAGATGGGCTTGCCCCATGCGCGCGATGAGTACTGGAAATACACCCGGCCCGATACGCTGACCTCCGTTGAGGCGCCCGAGGCCGCTGTGTTCGACAATGGCAGCGAGCGGCCCATCTTCGACGCCACCGAGCGGCTCCGGATCGTATTTGTGGACGGCGTCTTTGACGAAGCCTCCTCTGATCCGCTGGACATGGCCGGGGTGGAGATCACGCGCCTGTCTGACGCGATGTCAAAAGATATCCATTGGGTCAAAGACTTCTATGGCGATCTTGAAGCTGGGTCGCATGATCCGGTGCAGCGCCCGCTGGCTGCGTTCAACACCGCATTTGCGCGTGACGGTGTCGCGATCCGTGTCACCGGACAGGCCGCGAAACCGGTCAATCTGGTCTATCTCCACAAGGATCCGACCTCTGACGCCATCTTGCACAACATCGTTGTGCTTGAGGAAGGCGCGGACTTCACCTTGTTGGAGAACGGCCCCGCTGCCGCGCGGTTCTCTAAGGGGCTGGAGGTTCACGTGGCCGATGGTGCCGCGTTCCATCACGTGCGTGCCCAGGGGCGCGATCACGAGCGCCGAGCGGCCACCGGGATCTTTGCGCGCCTCGGGAAAGAGAGCACCTTCAAGAGCTTCACGCTCACGGTGAATGGTGTCCTGACCCGCAATGAATGCGTCATCACGCTGACCGGCGACGACGCGATCGCCCATATCGCGGGTGCCTGTCTGGGCGATGGTGCAGATTTTCATCACGACGACACGGTGTTCATCACCCACGACGCGGTGAATTGCGAAAGCCGACAGGTGTTCAAGAAGGTGCTGCGCAATGGCGCTACCGGCGTGTTCCAGGGCAAGATCCTGGTGCAACCCGGCGCGCAGAAGACCGATGGCTACCAGATCAGCCAGTCCTTGCTGCTGGACGATGACAGCCAGTTCTATGCCAAGCCCGAGCTTGAGATCTACGCCGATGATGTCGCCTGTTCCCACGGCTCGACCTCTGGTGCGATTGATGAAACGGGGCTCTTCTACCTGCGCTCGCGCGGGGTTCCCGAGGCTGAGGCGACCGATCTGATGACTCTGGCGTTCCTTTCGGAAGCGCTTGACGAGATCGACGACGATGCTCTGGCCGACGACATGCGCGCGCGGCTGGAAGCCTGGCTGAAGCGGCGCCGCGGCTGATGTCCGTTAGCCGCGACATCGCCCGGATGTGGCGCGCCCCGCGTGAGGTGGTGCGCCGCCATCTGGACGCCCCGCGCCGCGAGGGGCGGGCGCTGTCCTATCTGGTGCTCGGCTGTCTGCTGGTCTTTGTCTCTTACGGCCCGGCATTGGCGCGGGCCGTGGACGAAGGTCTGCCCGGCGCCGGGGGGGAGACCGCCACGCTCTTTGAGGCGGTGACCTATGCGCTGTTCTCCTGGCTGATCCTTTGGCCGCTGCTGTTCTACGGGATCGCCGCTCTGGTGCATCTGGCGCTCAAGCTGACCGGCGCGGCCCATGACGCCTATGCCACGCGCGTGGCGCTGTTTTGGGGGTTCCTTGCAGCCAGCCCGGCTGCGCTGCTCTATGGGCTGACGGCGGGGCTGATCGGGCAAGGGCTGCCCGTGGTTCTGACCGGCGGGCTGTGGCTGGGTGCGATCATCGCGTTCGCCGTGATCGGCCTGATCGAAGCCCGGAGGGCCGCTGGTGTCTGATCTGTTCGCCCTGATCGCCTTGTCCCTACGCCGTCCGGCCGAGGCCGCGCGGGCGCTGCTGGCCCTTCGGCTGCCGAACGGGGCTGTCTGGATGGGGGTGGGCATTGTCGCCTGCCTTGGCGTGTTGTCGTCCTGGATCGGTCAGGCGATCACGATCACCGATCCGACGCTGGCGGAGCTGATGGCGCAGATCTCGCCGCTGTTCTTTGCGGTCTTCACCGTCGTGACGCTGGCGCTGTCGGCCTTCGCGTTCTTCCAGACCGGGCGCGTGCTGGGCGGGCAGGGCAGCTTTCGCGATGTCCTGCTGGCGGTGACCTGGGTTCAGGCGGTGCTGGTGGCGGCCCAGGTCGCTCTGATCGCGCTGTCAGTGCTGATCCCTGCGGTCGCCGGGCTTTTGAGCCTGGCGGTCTTTGTCTGGTCGTTGATCGCTGTCATCGTCTTCCTGCGCGAGGCGCACCAGTTCCAAGGCACGGGCCGCGCCATTGGCACGTTCCTAATGGGCATTGCGCTTCTGGGCTTTGCCCTGTCTTTCCTCATGGGCCTTGCGGGCCCCGCCGGAGTGTCCCCCAATGGTCTATGATGTCGATGCGATCCGTGGTGATTTCCCGATCCTCACCCGCGAGGTAAATGGTCGCCCTCTGGTCTATCTGGACAATGGCGCATCGGCGCAAAAGCCGCAGGTCGTGATCGACGCCGTGACGCGCGCCTATGCGCAGGACTACGCCAATGTGCACCGCGGGCTGCACACCCTGTCGAATATCGCGACTGAGGCCTATGAGGCCGTGCGCGGCACCATTGCGCGGTTCCTGAATGCGCCGTCCGAAGACGAAATCGTCATGACCTCGGGCACCACCGAGGGGATCAACCTTGTCTCCTACGGGTGGGCGGCGCCGCGCCTTGAGACGGGGGATGAGATCATCCTCAGCGTCATGGAGCACCACGCCAATATCGTCCCCTGGCATTTCCTGCGCGAACGGCAGGGCGTCGTTCTGAAATGGGTTGAGCCCGGAGCCGATGGATCGCTGGATCCCCAAGCGGTTCTGGATGCGATCACCCCCCGTACAAAGCTGATTGCGGTGACGCAGATGTCCAATGTACTGGGCACGCGGGTCGATGTGAAGGCGATCTGCGCGGGCGCCCGTGCGCAAGGGGTCGCGGTGCTGGTCGATGGCTCGCAGGGGGCCGTGCACGGGCCCGTGGACGTGGCCGATATCGGCTGCGATTTCTACGCGATCACGGGGCACAAGCTCTACGGGCCTTCCGGTTCGGGCGCGATCTGGATCCGGTCCGAGCGTCAGGCCGAGATGCGCCCCTTCCTGGGCGGCGGGGACATGATCCGCGAGGTCAGCCGCGATACCGTCACCTATGCCGATCCGCCGCTTCGCTTTGAAGCGGGCACGCCCGGCATCGTCCAGCAGATCGGCCTTGGGGCGGCGCTCGACTATCTGATGGCGCTCGGCATGGACAAGATCGCCGCACATGAGGCCGATCTGGCCTCTTATGCAAGTGCGCGTCTGGGCGAGCTCAACTTCGTGAATGTGCAGGGCAGGGCGCCGGGCAAGGGCGCGATCTTCTCGCTCACCATGGCGGGCGCCGGGCATCCGCATGACATCTCCACCGTGCTAGACAAGCGCGGGATCGCCGTGCGCGCCGGGCATCATTGCTGCGGCCCGCTGATGGACCACCTCGGCGTGAGCGGCACCGCACGGGCGAGCTTTGGGCTCTACAACACCCGCGCGGAGGTCGATGCGCTGATCGACGGGCTCCGCCTGTGCCACGATCTTTTCGGCTAAGAACGCCATTGCGTGCCCGGGGGCGAGATGCTACCTGAGCGCGCGCGGCACCTGTAGCTCAGCTGGATAGAGCGCTGCCCTCCGAAGGCAGAGGCCAGAGGTTCGAATCCTCTCAGGTGCGCCACATCATCAAAAACATGACGACGCCGTTTCTCTTCATGGTGCGAGTGCTGTGCCAGCGGTCCTCCATGTGCAGAGCTTGCAGGTCCGGGCGGAGGCGACGGGTTGCGGAGGGGCGTAACCCCGTTGACGCAACGCCATCGCTCTAGGGGCTCGTTGGCGCCAACGGTCTCAATTGCAGATCGTTGGAGCTTTGCCGCGATCGCTGAATTGGAACACCCGGACCGGGAGGTAAGGCCCCGTCGTCCATTCATGACATCTCCATGAAACCGGATCGACCACCAATGTCTCTTAGAGCAGCGCGACGCTTGAGTTGAAAACGAAACTGAACCGCTGATTGGCCTTTCTGCTCAAGACGTCAGCATTGAAACAGGGGGAGTAAGGCATTTGTCTTCGGGGCCAATTTTTCCGGTTCCTAAATTGCATGGAAGCAGTACTTTCCGCTCAAATCATTAGAATCGGATGTTCAGATGCCGCCAAAATTCGGGACGAGCGGACTGCGTGGTCTGGTAAGCGAGCTAACCGAAGCGCGGGTCAGCGATCATGTCAAAGCCTTCATCGCCAGCTGCGAGTTGGGCGGCGAAATCTGGATCGGAGAGGATTTGCGCCCGTCTTCGCCGGTTATTGCCGATATGGTCGAGGCTGCGGCTCTGGCGGAGGGGATCGACGTGGTGCGCGCAGGTGCTGTGCCCACCCCGGCTTTGGCCCTGGCGGCGCTCGCGGCGAAGTCCGGGGCGATCATGATCACCGGAAGCCATATCCCGGCGGATCGGAACGGGCTCAAATTCTACACCACTTCCGGAGAGATCACCAAAGCGGACGAGGCGCGTATCGGCGCTGCGCTCGGTCAGGCTCAGAGCGCCTCTTCCAAGGGGATGGTGAGGCGTGCGGCGGAAGTCGGCGATGCCTATGTCTCGCGCTATGTCGCGGCGTATGGCGATGTGCTCTGCGGCAAGCGCGTCGGGCTCTACGCCCATAGCTCGGTTGGGCGCGATCTGCTGCGCGAGATCTTGCAAGGCTGCGGTGCGGAGGTGCTCGAGCTCGGCCGCTCGGAGACGTTTATTCCGGTTGATACCGAGGCAGTCAGTGACGAAACCCGCGCAGCGCTTGCGGGCTGGGCTTCCGAGCATGATCTTGATGCGATTGTCTCGACGGATGGCGATGCCGATCGACCGCTCCTGGCTGACGAGGCCGGGCGCGTGGTTCCGGGCGATGTGCTGGGGCAAATCACCTGCGCGTCGCTTGGGGCGGAGACTGTCGTGACGCCGATTTCCTCCAACAGCGCGGTGACGGAGAAAGGCTTTGGAGCTGTGCTGCGCACCCGGATCGGCTCCCCTTACGTGATCGCGGGCATGGAAGAGGCGGGTGGCCGCGTCTGTGGCTATGAGGCCAATGGCGGGTTCTTGCTTGGGTTTGAGGCTGTGGGGCCCGGCGGCTCCATTTCGCCGCTTGCCACGCGCGACGCGGTGCTGCCGATTTTGGCGGTTCTGGCGCAGGCCGGATGCGAAAAGGTATCGGCGCTGGTGGCACGGGAGCCGTCGCGCTTCACGGCGGCGGATCGGTTGCAGGAACTGCCCGAAGCCGCGATGCGCGCGCTTGTTGCGGAGCTGGCCAAGAGCCGAACCGCGCGTTCCGATTTCTTGGGCCATCTAGGGGCTGATGAGGCTGCGTGCGATCTGACTGACGGCGTACGGATGACCACGACCGATGATCGCGTTTTCCATGTCCGCCCCTCAGGAAATGCACCGGAATTGCGCCTTTACGTTGAGGCGGGAGAGCAGGGCCTACTGGCCGAGGCCCTAGCCCGTGGGCTTGGGCTTTTGCAAAGCCGCCTGCAGAACGTTGAAATTTGACATTCACCCTGGACCTTATGCGCGCGCTCGGGCCAGCGTGGCGGCAGACAGTTCGTTAAAAGTGCGTCCGCGCAGCACACCTGAAAATGGGTGAAGTTTTGTCGAAATCTGGTTCCTATTGAAGACACTTTTCCGGATTCTCAATTGTCATTTTTCCCATAAGATAATTCTGTTATCCCGAGTCAGCCCGGCCTCGGCCTCAAGCCCGCAAAAGGACTAGTGCCATGATAATCAACCCAGTTATTCTGTGTGGTGGCTCCGGGACGCGCCTTTGGCCGCTCAGCCGTAAATCCTATCCGAAGCAATTTGCGCCGCTGATCGGGCAGGAGACCTTGTTTCAGGCCTCGGCGTTGCGGATGACCGAAGGGCCGCTCGATTTTTCCGCGCCTACGGTGCTGACCAATTCCGATTTTCGGTTCATTGTCACCGATCAGCTTTCTGCGGTCGGCATTGATCCTGGCGCGGTGATCATCGAACCCGAGGGGCGCAATACCGGGCCCGCCATTCTTGCTGCCGCACTCTATCTGGAAAGAACAGATGCGGATGCGGTGATGCTCGTCGCGCCGTCGGATCATCTTATCCCCGACACTGCGGCCTTCCACGCCGCCGTCGAACAGGGGTTGGACGCAGTAAAGGCGGGGCGCTTGGTCACGTTCGGTATCGCACCGACCCATCCCGAGACCGCCTATGGTTATCTGGAACTGAGCGCGCGACCGGAGCAGGATGGCCGCGCCATCGACCTGAATCGGTTCGTCGAAAAACCCGAGGAGGCGCGCGCCTCCGAGATGCTGGCGGCCGGGAATTTCATGTGGAATGCGGGGATCTTCCTGTTCCGAGCAAAGGACATCATCGCGGCGTTCAAGGCCCATGCGCCCGAGTTAATGGCCCCTGTGTCACAGGCGGTCGAGGAAGCGCAGGTGGATTTGGGGTTCCTGCGCCTCGCCCCCGCGCCGTGGTCGGCCGCTGATGACATCTCGGTTGACTATGCGGTGATGGAGAAAGCCAGCAACATCAGTGTTGTCCCTTTCTCGGGTGCGTGGTCCGATCTGGGTGGTTGGGATGCGGTCTGGCGCGAGCTAGGTCCCGATGAGACGGGCACTGTCGCTGTGGGGGAAGCGACGGCGATTGAATGCGAGAACAGCTTGTTGCGTTCGGAGACTGGTAGCCTAGAGCTGGTCGGGATCGGGCTGAAAAATGTGATGGCGATCGCCATGAACGATGCGGTGCTGGTTGCCGATATGTCCCGCGCGCAGGACGTGAAAAAAGCCGTGAACGCGCTCAAGGTGAAAGATGCGGTTCAGGCAACGCACTTCCCGATTGATCATCGCCCCTGGGGGTGGTTCGAAAGCCTAGTCATCGGCGATCGCTTTCAGGTCAAACGGATCCACGTGCATCCGGGAGCGTCGCTCAGCTTGCAAAGCCACTTTCACCGCTCCGAACACTGGATCGTGGTTGAAGGAACAGCGCGGGTGACGGTCGATGATGAGGTCACACTGGTCACGGAAAACCAATCGATCTACGTGCCCCTCGGCTCGGTGCACCGGATGGAGAATCCGGGCAAGGTTCCGATGGTTCTGATCGAAGTTCAGACGGGTGCCTATGTCGGCGAAGATGACATCATTCGCTATGAAGATGTCTATTCCAGAGGGCAGGGGGCGAAGGGCTGAGACACTCCACAGGGCGCATCCATGGGTCCATCCCGAACGTATCGGAGCCTCTTACGACTGGCACGCGCCTGAGGGGCCGACTGAAACGGGCTCCTTTCAGTTCTTTCGGCCAGCGACCTCGCAGCCGGTCACAAAACCACCTGTTGCCACATCGTGATCGCTCGCGATCCGTTTTGGACGCGACAGGGGACCTCGCTCTTGTGGCGCGACGGTCTGTGTATCCTTGCGTTGCTAAGCGCGATGCACGCGTGACGAACTGCCCTGAATCGATTGAGAAAATCGCATGTCCTAATCGACCGAGGCCGGCTTCTCGTGCGAAGCGCTCTTCCTGTCCTTTTCGCCGTGACATCGTGAGACCTTTGCTTGCCAAGGGACCGGGGTCCTGTCGTCTCGGCGAGTCCGGGCGGGGTATATGTCGTTGCGTAGCCCGAAAGGGCATCGTTTCCGTCCCTCAACCCGAAGATAGTCAATCGAGGTAAAAATGGCGAAAGGACTTCTTCGCAGCGGAATCGCGGCCATGTCGGTCAAGCTTGCCGCTGCCGGGCTGTCTTATGCGATGTTCGTGGTGCTGTCGCGTTGGCTGGGAGCCGAGACGTACGGGCGATTTGCCGCGGCGTTCTCTGCGGGCACATTTTTGAGCTTCGTGATGCTGGTCGGGTTGCATACCGAAGTGCTGCGTATGTTACCCCGGCTGGAAGATGGCGCGGAAAAACACGCGGATGAACGCTGGGCTTTTCTGGCCGGTGCGTGGCGGGCGCTTGGCGCTTCGATCGGTCTCTTCGTTATTGTTGGGGTCGGGGTGGCGATTGCAGCTGCGATGTTCGGACGGGCCCAGTGGGCGGGGATGCTCATGAGCGCCGTTGCAGTGGCCGGCAGTCTGGCACTGGCCGAATTCCTCGCCTCGATGTTCCGGGCGCTCGGAGTGGTCAATATCGCGCTTGTGCCGCGCGATGTCTTGTGGCGTGGCCTTGTTCTTGCGGCGGTTCTCACGCTGTCCCTGGCACATGTCGAAGGTGACTTCGTCCTTGCCATGGGCCTGACCGTCCTGTTCCTGCTTCTCGCGCTTGGGCTGCAACTGTTCTGGGGGCGGAAGCTGTTGCCCGCAAAGGGAGTGGCACCACAAACTATTCCATCGGCGCGAACGCTGATTTGGGATGCCCGCTGGCTGGCGGCGGCGGCACTGGCGTCGAACCTGTTGCAACCTCTGGCCGTTGTCGCGGTGGGCGCGGTGCTGTCCTATGCTGATAGCGGTGTCTTCTTCGCCGCCCAGAAGACCGCTGCGCTGCTGAGCTTGCCTCTGATTGCGATGAACATGATTGGTGCGCCGCAGATCGCCCGGGCTTGGGCTGCAGGCGACAAGACCGAAGTGCAGCGCATCTGCACCCATGTCGCGGTAACCGCTACGGCTGGCACGCTCGCCGGGCTTGTCATCGTGCTTGGGTTTTCCGGGAACCTTCTTGCCGTGTTCAATCCTGCCTATAGGAGTGAGGGGGCGATCCTGATCATCCTATCGCTGGGGAACTTGGTGAACACGCTGGCTGGTCCGGCCGGATATCTGATGTTGATGACCGGGCACGAGAAGCGCTTTGTGTTAATTTCTGCAGTGGCGCAGATGAGTGGCATCCTGACAGTGCTGATTGGCGGCACGCTGTTTGGCCTGGCCGGGGCCGGGTGGGGCGAAGTCGTCGGTGTGGTGATCTTCAACGTGGTGATGTGGGGCGCCGGATACAGGATGCTGGGTGTGGACTCGTCTGTTATTTCGTCTGTTAGGGCGTCCTTCGGAAAACAACGATCTTTGGACTGAGAATGACGAAACGAATTTTCATTGTGGGAACGCCCAGGTCCGGCACGACTTTTCTGCAGTCTTTGTTGGCCTGCAGTCCGGATGTTGTCAGCTTCCCCGAGACACATTTTTTTGACCGAACTGTGCGGAACGTCTTGGGGTTCCCCATTGTCTATCGCAGTGCGTCGGCGATCGTTGCCGAATTCCGACGGGACACCGAAGGTCTGAGCATACCTTATCCAGAACTGGACGAGGCGAACGGACTGGGCGCGCTGCATGCACGGGGCCCCGTAAAACATGCGAAGAAATTGATCGCCTATCTCGATGCCATGGCCCAAAACATTGGCGGGGAGATGTGGATAGAGAAGACACCGCGCCATCTTGACCATATCGGGGTGATCAAAGCGGCGTGCGGGCCTTGTGAGCCGCAATTCGTGCATATCCTCCGCAAGAGATCATCGAATGTGCGTTCGCTTGTCGCAGCTGCCCCGCAATGGGGCCAGACAATGAGCGAGAGAGACGCAGCCAGGCAGTGGCGCGATGATGTCCTTGTGCATGGATCCTTCGCCTCCGAAGAAAATCATCACTTCATTTTCTATGAGGATCTTACCAATGCTCCGGAGGCGAGTGTCCGCGACCTCGCTGAAGCGCTTGGCGTAACACTGACGAGCGACATGCTTGCCTCACGCGGCGAGGTTGCACGCTCGATGGTCAACGGATGGGAGAAGTGGAAAGTCAACAATCTCGATAGCCGCATTCTCGCGCGGGACGAAACGATTTGGGAGGATGACTATGAGCAGGTTGTTGTCGATGCGCTTCTTAAGATCGAGACCGTGAAGGTGGGCCCACGATCCGCAGAGCCTTGATGACTCTGCGCGTCGGTTGGCGGCGTTTCAGCCGACGATCGAACGCAGCATGCCCCGCAGGGCCGCGCCGAAACCGGGCTTGTTCTCCCGCAAGGTTTCGAAGCTCGACAGTGGAAGTGCGAGCGTCGTTTCGACGGACGCTGCCAGAGCGTCCATGTCGGCGGCTGGCACTGCAATTCCTCCGAATTCAGGCAGTTGCTCTGCCAGTCCGCCCACTGCGAAACCTATGGGGTAAGCGCCGCGTGACACTGCGGCTGCGGGAATCCCGGATTGCGTGGCCGAATGATAGGGCATGATGACGACTTTTGCTCTGTCCAGCATAGCCACTAACTCATCATCGGGAACGAAACGGTTCTCCACCTGAAAGATGTCGGGGCGCTGCGCCATCTGTTGCTCTAGATCGGCGCCGATGTCACCGGCTCCGGCCAAGAGGAAACGCGCCCTGCCGGCGAGCCGCTTGCCAAGCGAAACAAAATTGTCGATCCCCTTGTATTGCTCGACGCGCCCGAAAAACAGGACGAGATCCTCTTTCTGCGGTAGAGGAGCTTTAGGGTAGGCGGCTGTGAAGTCGGGCAGGCCGAAGACGAACGTCGGCTTCCGGAATTTGGTTTCTACTTCCTTCAGGTAGTAAGAGCTATGCAGCGCCAGAGCATCCGAGGCACGGGCTGCGATTGCTCCGATCCAGTCGGTGAGCCGATGCAACCAGGCGTCTGGATGTGGGACGGGATCATGGATGGTCAGGACCGAGCTGGCTCCGGCGCGGCGTGCCATCCATGCAGCCCAGACCGCCATCGGTCGGTTGTCGCCATTGATCGTGTTGACGACGTCGGGTCGGAAATCACGGATCGCCTTGGCAATCTTCCAGTAGGTTAACGGGTTGATCTGCGCCAAGAGCACTAAAAACTTGTGGCCTCCCTGAAACCGCCGGATTTCGCGCCGCGTGTTTACATCCGTATGGCTAGGAGCAACGACCATTACGTCGAAGTCGTCGCCGGCCGTCTCATCCAGAAGCGCCTGAAGGTAATGGCGCATGGCGATCCGGGTCATGGGGGCGAGAAATAGAATTCTAATCGGTTGTTCAGGCGTGTTCGTGCTCATGCGGCTCAGGTCAGTTTGTTTTATGATGCCCGCGGAGAACCGGCATTTGATGATGTCGATAACTTCGGATCGTCGGGTAATGGTTTATTGCATCTCTCGTGTGACAGAGGCCATGTTGTCAGGGCGCCGCTAATACTGCAGATTTTCGAAGGTAGGTAGATGAAAGTTCGCCGCACGACTTTGTTCCGCTTCCTGGCGCTTGCGGTCTTCATGTTTTTGGTCAACCGGCAAAGCCTGTTCACAGGGAGCGGCGCGAATGATTCCGCCGCCGTTGCCAGACTTGCTGCCGAGGGGCGCTTCGACGAAGGCTCCTACGGCATGACAGCCTTTGTCTACGCGATGATTCCCGGGAGCTTTCGGCCGATTTTGGTCTATCTGATTGGCAGCTGGTTCATCTTCTACAGTCTGCGACGTCTGCACACGAACGTGCACGGGGCTGCCATGCTGTTCTTGGGACTCGCCCCGTCGATTTTGACCGTGGCCACGTTCCAAAAAGACCTTCTGTTGGTGCCGTTTTTGATCGCGGCGGCGTGGTCAATCGAGAGGTTCCCAAAAGGAATTGCGCTGATCGGGGCGGTGGGGGGAATTTACGTATTCTACGGTTACCTGTTTCGCGACTATTATTTCCTGATCCTTTTCTTCTTCCTGTCTATCTTAGCGGTCAGGAAATTGGCTTTGGAATGGAAATTTCTGTTGTTCCTTGGGCTGGTCCTGATCCTAATGGTGACACCGGTTTCAGTCTTACAAACGCTCCAGGGGCCTCGGGACACCGTCAACTACTATCGCCTGAATGATCCCAACTTTGTTGGGGCTCGGACGGCATTTTTTAACCTTTTGCCGATCGACGGGGCATGGTCTTTCACCGTGAATTACGTCTATGCGCTGATCCGGCTGAATTTGGCTTTTTTCCTCGATCCGGGGCCAAAGGAGCTGTTTCTGGAGCTCAACATTCTGGCATATTTCTTCGCGATCATCACCGGACTCCGCAGCAGCAGCCGGATCGCGCGCAATGCGGCATCTTTGCTCTTGGCGCATTTGATCGTTCTGACGTTCTTCGAACCCGATCTCGGATCGTATATCCGGCATTTGGCCAGTACGCTTCCCATTGCGGCGATACCGATCGGGGAGTATTTTTCGCGCCGAAGGTGGCGTTTCGTCTTGAAAAGTCAGGCGTCGCTTGGGCGTGAAGAGGCCCAATCTGCAGCTTAGTCAAGTAAACGGCGCCGCAGTCGATGGGGGGGAGTCTCTACGAGCTGATAGATCAACGCCAGATCAGCAGCCAATCCGTGTAGGAACTGAGCCGAGAAGAACGGGCTTTCCCTCAACTTGCGGTGGCTCATTGATCGCTATCTCAGACATTTTTCTTCTCATTCCGCGCCCGAAGCATCGCGCTGTTCAGAGCCGCTAAAGTCTCTGCTTGGAACCGCTTTGGGCCGTATCTAGTCTCGAATAGCTCGCGGGCAGCGAGTCTCATCTCCACAAGCTGCTCTGAGCTCAGAGCGGCGAGGGCGCTCTCGAACGCCTTGCTTTCGGGGGGCACTGCAATGCCTGCCGGTCGTGCCGCCTTGTTATGATTGATCAACTCGCCCATGCCGCTGGCGTCAGACAGCATGACCGGCGTTCCCGCTCGCAGGGCCTCGATCAGGACCATCGGGAGCCCCTCCCAGCGAGACGGCATCACAAGCATATCCGCATGGGCGTAGTAATCCGCGATCCGCTCTGGCGGCACCCAGGAATGGAACGTGATTGCGGGATGATCGCTGGCTGTACCCCCGCTTTCGCCCAACACGCTTGCGCCCACGATATTCAGGTGCATGGCCGGATTGAGGGCCTGAGCAGGCGGGAAGGCCTCAAGCAAAATATCCAGCCCTTTTTGCCGATCGAACCGACCGACGAAAAGCAGATCCATCCGTCCGGGCACCTTTTCGAACGGCGAACGCTCCGATGCGCGCGCCAGATCAGGAAGGGCGTTTTCGACCACGATGTGACGGCCGCGATAGCGATGCGCCTCGGCAAGAGCCTTGTCGTTTTTTGAAATGTTCAACACGAGGTCCGAGAAGCCGGACAGTTGGCGCTCGATCAGTGAGACGAGACGGGCCTTGCTCGGCGCCTCCGTATAGCGCAGCCGAGCCCAGCCATGGGGAATATAGACATAGGCGCCCGGGAGGCGCGACGCTCGTAGCAGAGCCATAGCTCCAAGAGAGAACGTAGAGTGAAAGACAAGGACATCCGGGGCGAACTCCAGCACGGCCCGGCGCGTGGTCCTTGCCAGATTCCAAACAGCCTTCGCACCTCTTTTCTTTCGCTCATAGAGCACCAGGTCGCTGTCCGGTGGCATTTGATCGGCATGATCGCTGGGGACGACGAAACGGCTTGCAACTGTGTCGTGGCACAACGCGTCGAATGTCGCCAAATACGTTGCGATTCCGCCCTTTATCGTCTCGCAGACGTGCAGCACCTTTAACATTTCAGTCCAGACCTGTCGCCTGTTTCTGATCGCTGATTTTCAGGTAAAGCGGCAGGGGAATGATAGCAACCGATATTGACGGTTTCGACCTCGCCCCGAAATGGGGCGAGGCGTCCAGACCGGAATTGCACGAGGCGTCAATGCGCGGACGGATTTTTCAGCATCGTTCGTAAGTAACCCGACACGGCAGCGGTCGAGTATTTGTGGGTCTCAGTTGTGCTTATCCACGCAATGTCATCCACAAGTTTCAGAGCCCCGCTTTGCGATCGAAGTAAGACTTCGCCGAAACGATCTGTGCCCTCGTCAGAGAGTTGGAAAACAGGGCCAAGCCGAAGATCTTGCCGGTGAACT
>PDWJ01001579.1_pt1 | contig 66660 bp, 57 predicted proteins | sample 1430881 | NCBI WGS metagenome assembly PDWJ01 (sample SAMN01162460, study PRJNA174530) | Oral metagenome, whole genome shotgun sequencing project. | biome: Marine environment; feature: Marine mammal; material: Swab sample of the gingival sulcus; isolation source: swab sample of gingival sulcus... | reverse complement strand
CAAGTCGCTGTTTGCGTCTGCTCAGAGCACATGGGATTATCCGTAAACTTCCCCGACAAAATAGATATCTGTTGACGATCAAAGGGGTACGGTTACCCAGCATACTGAATGCCTTTTTGGCCGCATCTACTGAAGATTTATTGAAAATGGCAGCTTGATTTTCTTGTTTTTTATGACAGGAATTGAGGAGTAAGGTACTAATACCCATATACTGGCATAATATGCTTTGACAGCGCATTATGCCAGTATAACTTTGAAAAAAAAGGACTTGGGCATTTTGTACTGGTTTTTCTTTTTTTGTTGCTGTATGCTCTACCCAAAAATTTTTTCAGGTGCTCAATGTAGCTAAAAGGGAACTCCGTGCAAGTCGGAGACGGGCCCGCCGCTGTAACCGGGGACGTATTCGTCAGATACCACTAACGTATTACTCTTGTATCGTTGGGAAGGTGACGAAAAAGGGATGATCCGGAAGTCAGAATACCTGCCTGAAAAACAGAAAACTCCACGAGGATTATGGAGCTTTTTTCTCTGATGCGGAGTGACAGGGCAATCCCGGATCGATATATATATCGGCCTGGGATTTTTTATTTTCAGGCTGGCAAAAGAAAAAGCCACACCTGTCGCGAGGCAGGGCCGGAAAGCCACGGATCTTTAGAAGACAGCCGGGTTACCTTGAAGGAAAGGGTAACCCGGCTTTTTTTGTTTGATATTGTTGAGGGAGAGAGGAGCAAACTCCGCAACAACATTTCATAAAAAGACGAATTTCAACCATTTGTTTTTTTCGTGAAAAGGAGATGAAAAGGTGAAAAAACGGAGCGTATTAACCACAATTTTAGCAACCGGTTCTGCCACGCTATTAATAGCTGGAACGGCTCTGGCAGATTCGGCATACATTAACCTGCAAATACCTGGAACTTCGCGGGATATAGGTAACATGGCTATGGAAGGCGGATTCAGTGTCCATAATGGGACAGGGCATTACTGGTCTGGCGCTTCGTATTCAACTGTTGACCTGAGCACTGGATCTGTCACCAATATTGGCGCACCAGATAACGTTCAGAGTAACGGTTATGGTGATCCTTTTGGCATATACGACGCTTCCGCTGGTGCTTCTGGCACCTTTTATGCCGCCACATATTTCAACGAGAGTACTAGCTACGTATACAAGTATGACTACGGATCAGGTTCCTGGTCTGAAGGGTATGAATCAGTCAACATTTACGGCGGAGATACGTATAATGGCGATTTGTACATCTCTGGACTGCGTGAACCTTGGACTGGCGGATATGGGAGTAATTACATCAGCCTGTTCGATTTTTCAGGCAATGGCTACCACGATGCCCTGATCGAAACCGGCGGTGCTTCTGCGCATGTTGCCCTGGACAGTCAGGGAAACGTCTATTACACACCTTATACAACAACAGGCAGCAGCGCATTGTACCGCTGGAGTGCGGAAGCTGTTGCCGGTGTGGTTAACGATCTGGCTGGTGGTGAAACCGACACCTACCTGACCTTAGCTGACGGCGAAAAACTCTCTGACCTCCCCGGTGGCGGCAATGGTATTACAGTCGATGCTGCTGGAAACGTTTTTGTTACAACCAATCTTTGGTCTCCAAGTTTTCATGGACTGATGATGTGGAACGGTACGGCTGGAGATGGTGACAACTACGAAATGATGGGTGATGGTGGATACTACGTCTGGTTTGGCCCGCTGGATATCGAAGGTGACTTTAACGCTGGATATCCGCTTTACGGTTCGTACGCCTACAATGGGCCGATTACCGAAATAACTGCCGCAGTCCCCGTTCCAGCAGCAGCATGGCTGCTGGGTAGTGGCCTGCTGGGGCTGGTCGGCATCCGAAGAAGAAAATAGCTCACCCCTTGTTGTTGGGGGTCACTTTACTCGCCACTACCCTGCTGATGCCAGTAACGAGTTGATTGGAGAGGCAGAATGAACCCCAACAACAAAAAACATCGGCAAAAAAAGGAGATAACGAGATGAGCAGCAAGCAGAGGATGGCTTCACTGGGTGTCTTTGTCCTGGCAGCGTTTCTTGCCATGCCAGTCATGGTTAATGCGGAGGAAATGCTGCAAAACACCGGCTTTGAAACCTACGACGCCAGCACCCTGGTGCCGGACAACTGGACCGTTATCGAAGGCAGTGCCGAAGCCTATACAGGCGATGTCAACGAAGGCAGCGCATCGGTCTACAGCCTTGGCGGAAACGCTGTATATGATGAATCGAATGGGGAGTGGGTCGTCACTGCCAACACCACCCAGGGCGGCACCCTGTCGCAGCTTGTTGACCTTTCCACTCTAACAGAGTACGCCACCTACAACTGGATCGACATCTCCATGTCTGCTTACGTCCACCTGTGGAGTGGCACGCGCATCACCATGTACCTTGAATATCTGCCCGCCTCCTATGACAGCACCACGGTGACCGTTGACGATGCTGTCTGGAACGGCAATGATGTGGTAACCGCGGCCTCAACCGGCTATACGTCTACACGTACCGTCTGGAGCAAAAGGACGGCTACCGCAGCAATCCCGAAAGTAAAATGGGCCAGGGTACGGCTCGTCTTCGATGCCACCTGGCATGAGGACAACGATTTTACCGGCGGGGACTACTACGTCGCGGTCGATACGGTTTCCCTTGATGCGGAAATGATCGTGCCGGACACCCCCTGTGCAGACAACCTGCTGCTCAACCCCGGTTTCGAATCGATCAGCGGTGCCGAACCCGCTGACTGGTACGTGGCGTCAGGAGTCGTGAACGCCATTGATTCGGTGGTCATGCCGCCTTACGCTGACAGCTGGTATGCCGGTAATGTCGGCGGCATCGCCACTTCAGGCGGTGACAACCCCAATGAAACCCAGTACGGTGTTCTGGTGCAGCTCGTGGACATGTCCACCCTGACCGATTTTGCCGATGCCAGTTTTCTTTTGTTCAGTTTCAGCGGCAAATATATCAGCAAGGGAATCGTGGGTGACCTGACCGCTACGCTGGAATACCTGCCGGCCAGCTACAACGATACCCTGGTGACCTGGGATGATGCGGTCTGGGAGGGTGACGACGTGCAACGCGCCCTGGTTATGCCGTTGAGCAACACCAGCGGCACCTGGAATTCCTTTGCCACTGAGCAGGGATCCATTCCGGCAGCGCGCTGGGTGCGGGTGCGCCTGAACATCGACGACAGCAGGGCCAGCTCCGGTTATACTGGCGGCCTGTACCTCGGTGGTTTTGATCAGCTCTGCCTTCAGGCTGAGGCATTTGTCGCAGAGAAGCTGCCCGCCAACTCCTCATTTGAAATCTCCTCCAACGGCACCTCTGCCGATGACTGGCATCAGGACAGCGGCAGCGGCGCCCCGACCCTGATGCATCCTGGCTACGACGGCGCCAGCTATCTTGGGAAACAGGCCGCTGCAGGCGACACCATGGCCAGGGTGTATCAGGTTATTGACCTTGCTGACAAGATCCCCGGCTGGGTCGGTATCGACCAGGCAAACGGTGAAGAGACCATATTTCGATTCATCAGGTTTACCCTGGGCGCGCAGGTGATCAACTATGGTGGTACCGCTGTACGGATCGGCCTGGAATACCTGCCTTACAGCTACAATGACATCGACGCTGTCACCTGGGATGATCCGGCCTGGCAGCCGCGTGACTGGACCTCTGACGGCGAGAACTTCACCAATAATGGCGGCGATGCCATTGATGCAGGCTCTCTGATTGAGGACGTTACGGCTGATTCAACCTGGCACGAGACAGGCTATGACGGCTGGCTGCCACGGGTTCGCTGGATCAGGCTTTACATCGAGCTTGACGCCACGAGTACGGGTGCGACGCCTCAGGTGGGCATCGACGCTGTGGAATTTGCCGCCCAGTGTTTTCAATGGGGTCCTTACTCAGGTTTCGGCAACCTGCCCGAAGCCACCTTCTATGAAAACCCTGATGCGCCGGACAAGGGTATCCCGGCCTGGGTTGGGCCAGAAGGTGACGGCATCTCAGGCGGCTATACCGGGCAGACTGAGCAGAACTATGTCAACCCGGTCTTTGCCGGCTTTGCCGACAACTACGTCAACTACATCCCCTCGGGTGAAAACATCTACAACGAGCTGTTCATGGAACCCATGGCCATCACAGGCAGTCCCTGGAATGATGCGGAATGGAATTACGTGATCGTCACTTTGGGTGACCTGGGTCTGGCAAACCTGGCTGACTACTTCGGTCCGACTCCTTCGGGGACCTTTCAGCCCGGGGAAATCACGGCCACTTTTGATGAGTGTCCTATTGTCAATGGACCTGGTCCGGATTTTGTCACCTTTGAAAACGGTTTTTCATCCAGGTGGACTACACCGGAAATTTTTGCCGAGTTAGCCTATGTGGAGGTTTCCTCCAATGGTGTGGATTTCATCCGCTTCCCGACCCACTCCCTTACACCCAGGTGGCCTGGAGCTTATGGCACCATTTATGCCACCGGTGTGTTCGGTCTCACCGGCAAGCACATCAACGCCTATGGTGACCAGTGGGGCACCCCCTTTGATCTGGACTGGCTGGCTGACCACCCCCTGGTGCTCAACGGCACGGTCGATCTTGATAACATCCGTTATGTGAAACAGGTGGATGTAGTGGGCGGTGGCCCTGAAGATGGATCAGGAACAGGCAATTTCAGCAAAACCGGATTTTTCCATGACAGTTACGGCAACATCATTTTCGACTCCTGGCCCACCTGGGGGTCCGGCGGTGCTGATCTGGATGCTGTGGCCGTAATGAACACCTCGGCCACTGATTCTGACGGCGATAACATTGTCGATTACTGGGACAACTGCCCGGCAACAGTCAACGAGAAACAGTATGACACCGATGGAGACGGATATGGCAATGCCTGCGACTGCGATATCGATGGCGAGGAAGGCGGCGACGGAGTGGTAAGTTATGCCGACTACCTGCTGTTCAAGGCGGCTTATGGCGGCAACGGACCAATCATGATTCCCGGTGCTCCTGGAGAGCCTAACACCTATGAGGATGCCAGCGAAAACTGGAACCCGGATGCAGACTTTAATGGTGACCTCAACGTGAATTATGCGGACTACCTGCTCTTTAAGTCACGTTATGGAACTTCAACCCCCTTTGAATAAACAGTGTGTAAACAGCTAGAGAAAACATTAAAAAAGGAGGAAAACACATGAAAAAAACACTTGTATTAGCTGCGATTGCCACGCTGACACTGACACCGGTTGCCAACGCGGCAATCGCTGATTTTGAAGATGTTGCTCTGCCTACTTCTTACACTGGCCCTGGTGGAGGGGCCTACTACAACGGTAGTGATGGGGCCGGTGGATTTTTGAGTGGCGATGCTTGGTTCACCAACGACTACAATACCTCCTGGGGTAGCTGGTCAGGCTGGTCAGCATCCAATACCACTGATACAACCACTGCAGGCTGGACCAACCAATGGAGCGCTGTAACCGGTGGCGGAGTTGATGGATCTGCCAACTACGGTGTGGCTTATGGCATGGGGGAAACCGGCCAAATCACTTTCGGTTACTCCTCTGGTACATACGCTCAAGAAGTGGAAGGGTTTTATATTACCAACACCACCTACGCCACCCTTTCCATGGAAAATGGTGATAGTTTTGCCAAAAAATTCGGTGGCGATACTGGAGATGATGCAGACTGGTTCAAGGTTACCACCTATGGTCTGGACAACAACTATGAAAGAACCGGCAATTCCGTAGAGTTTTATCTTGCTGATTATCGTTTTACAGACAATACTCAAGATTATATCGTCGATGAGTGGACATGGCTTGAGCTGAGTTCCCTTGGAGTAGTCTATGGCCTTGAATTCGTACTGGAGTCATCAGACGTAGGGGCATATGGCATGAACACCCCTGCCTATTTTGCCATGGACGACCTTGAAACCAACCCTGTACCAGTTCCAGCCGCGGCATGGCTGCTTGGCTCCGGTCTGCTCGGAATGGTTGGTATCCGCAGAAGAAGATAGTTACCACAAAAAAGGCAGGTTGTCGCACACTAGGTAAGGGACTTAGTAAATATTGGCCAACAACAACCAAGGAGGAGTTATATGAACAGTAAAAACAACAGATCAAGCCCTCTCAGGAATATCGTGCTGGGGGTGCTTGTTGTACTCACAAGCTATGGCGCAGCATGGGCTGATTTTGCAGGCTATACCAACTATGCAAACCCTGACGACCAATATCATGTAGTGCTGCCGGAAATAACAGGCGGCTGGTTTTGTGCGACGGATTATTTTCCTGATCATGATAATGGGCAATCAATTGGCACATACCGGACCGCTGGTCGCGCCCTTGCCGCTAACGGGAAGTATATTTATCTGCAGAAAAACTACGGGGCAGGTGCCGGAAGTGACGGCTGGAGCCCCAGCTCTGCTCATGGGAAGGTCGGGATCAATCTGCCCGGTGGTCATGACAACTGGATCATTGTGGCCGAAGTAACGCCGGGAGATGGGTATGGAAGTTTTGGCAATATGGATCCATCCTTTATCCATATCTCGCCAGACGGACAACAGGTAGCGCTGGGAATGGGGTATAACCAGCCCATGCTGGTCTTTCCTGTCAGCTTGCTTGACCCGGATAATCCCCCTCTGCTGAATTCAGGTTCTGGCGGCACTACTCCGGCCAGTGGCGTGAGCCTCTTTCCCTGGGGATCAGCGCCCATTGACGGCGTGCAGTACTATGAAGCTGAATGGGTGCCTGATCCTGATAATAGTCTAGCCACTCTACCAAACGGTGAACTGGATCCAACGCATGCCTATAATAACACCTTCCTTGCCATCAACACTGACAGGTCCTGGTCCAGCAGTTCACACAGTGGTGACGGCAGCCAGGTTGAGCTGCTTGATACCAGTGATTCTTCTAACAGGCCGGTGATAATCATCAGCGAAATAGGAACTTCTCCAAATTTTTCAGCCTCTGCCGATCTTACCGTCGACCTGTATGGCAACCTGATAACTGGTCAGGGGCATGATTATAACACCGGTCATCCAGAGACAGGCCAGCTGAAAATATTTGCAGCTGACGACTGGAAGAATGCCTATAATGGGGACCCGGAAAACCCTACCCCTATCCCCTATGACAGCACCACAAACATTGTTGCTGATACAGTCCTCAGTGCCGCAGCTCTGGGGGTCGATCATAACAATAACCTTCATGTTGGCGGCGGGGATGTCTTGAACAGTGATATTAACGAAATTGGCTATGCCGCACTCATCCATTCTGATGCGCTGGTTAATGCGCTTGCTGACAGCGGGCCTATAAGTGAAACAGACATAACCACGTATAAGGAGTTACAGCCAGATGCAAACGGTGATGACTCAGCCACGTTTGTTGTCTATAATCCAGGGGGTGCTGGTTTAGTTGTCGTGTGGAACCCGGTCAATGAGGGAAACCCTTCAGCTTTTGGTTATGATGGCTGGGCTCCAGGGGTACAGCCGATAGCCACCACCTATTACGACGGTGAAGAGCCTGACCAGGACGGCGACGGCATCCCTGATGGCAGTGACAACGCCTACTTGACCCCCAATCCCGGTCAAGAGGATACGGATGGCGATGGCTGGGCCAATGCCGTGGATGCGGATTTCAACAATTCGGATACAGTTGATTATCAGGATTACCTGCAGTTCAAGTCCCAATATGGCAGCAGCGGCGAAAGCGTTTATGATATGAATTCAAATGGTAGCGTAGAATACGGTGATTATTTGAAATTTAAAGGCGTGTACGGTTCAAGTGCCCCTTGGTATTAACAATAGGCTCTTAAGAAGCCATCATCTTTAACTATTAAATAAAGAGGTAAAAAATGAAAAAAATGTTGCGCGTTTTATTTGCTCTTTCTCTGACCGTCGGCATGGTTTCATCTGCTGGCGCGTGGGAAATCCAAATGCACGATGCTTATGTAAGTGGAGACTATTGGCTCGTGGATATCGAGTTTGACGGCCTTGTAACCGACAACCTGAACGACCTGAATTTATCCGTGATGTACGACACCACGCAGCTTGAGTATATTGCAACGGATGCGAAAAGCTACGATGATGGCGGCTTTCCGGTGGCTTCTGCTACCTGGGAAGGGGCGGCGTTGGGAGCTCCCGTAAATATCGATGATATAAGCCCTACAACAGGCCTTATCTACAACATCATGGGCGGTGAAATCCTTGGCAACGCCGGGGTTTTCTTTCCCGAGGCATCCGGTGAGACCTTGTTGTTCACTCTTTATTTCACAGATCTTGACGCAGCAGATGACACCGATATCTACTTTACACACGGTTTAGATTATAACAATTTTGCTGTTGATGCCGTGTCGGTAAACGGAGAAAATTACAGCAACGATATTCCGGGTAAACCTCCCTTAATATACAGTGATAAGGTACTGTCAGACGTTGCCGTGCCCGTCCCAGCCGCAGCCTGGCTGCTTGGCTCAGGCCTCCTCGGTCTGGTAGGTATTCGCCGCCGAAACGGATAATGGTTACCCTCGGGTGACTGTCGTCGGCGTCCATTCCCTGTCCTGTGCCGGATTGCTTGTCCGGCACAGGATTTTTTTTGTTGAACCGTAACTGCTTTCAGGGCACCGTTAAAATGTGCATCTATGCTCCTCCAAACAAGGAATCCTGAAAAAAATAAAAGATAGCCATGCCTGAACAACGAAGGCGAAGCATTACTGCCTTGTCCCTTATAATCTGCCTGTTTTTTGTAGGTACAGTAATGCCGGTATCAATTTTGGCAAAAAACACCTCCGGTAATCGAAAGCCTGTCGTGGCACAAATAGGTGAGCGAACTATAACCAGACAGGCGGTTGATTATCATGTCCGTCAAATCACCCAAAAAAGACGGCAGAAACCAACCGAGGCTGAAACAGCTGCACTTGTCGATCGAATGGTGGAGCAGACCCTGTTTGCCGAGGAAGCCCGTGCGCTTGGTCTGGACAAGGAACCAGAGGTGCAGTTACTGCTCCAGGAAACTGTGGACAAGCTGCTGGCCCACCTGTATATTTATCGTCACTTGCTGCCCAAAGTACTGGTATCTGAAAGTGAAATTGCGGCTTACTACCAGCAGCATAAGAGCAAGTGGCAGCAGCCAGAGACCATCCGCGCCCGCCATATCCTGCTGCGTGTGGCTAATGAAGCAAGTGCAGCAGAAGTACAGGCTGTGGAGGCAAAGGCCCTGCGGCTCTGGCAGCGGCTTGACGCAGGCGAAGATTTTGTGCTGCTGGCAAAGCAGTATTCTGAAGACACCGGCACTAAAGATAAAGGAGGTGAACTGGGCTTCTTCTCCCGCAGGGGCAAGGTGGCAGCCATGGCTGAGACAGCCTTTGCCCTGCAGGACGGGGAAATCAGCAAACCGGTGAGGACTTCGGTGGGCTATCATATCCTGCAGACCCTGGAACGTCGCCCTTCTGGAATCAAGGAACTCAAAGATGTGCGCGGCGATATCCGTGCCCGGATTTTGCGTGAAAAGAGGCAGGAAGCTGCCAGAAAAGAGCGTAAACTGCTGGAGAAAAAATACATGCTTCTCTATAGCGAGCCACAACCGCATAATCAGGAAGAGGCCACTGGTGCAACGATTCCTTAAACTGCTGGGACTGCTTATTGGTGGTGTTACTGCTGTTGGGGGCATGGCAGCAATCGTGGGGATAGTCTTTTTCATGTATCAGACTCTGGACGTGCTTGAAACAGCTTCCATGAAAAGACAGCGTGATGAGACCACAGCAGCAGAGGCCTCAACAGCTCCTGTTCATGAGACAGGCGGGCAGCCCGTTGCCGCGCCACCGCTGCAACAGAACAAGGTGAGCAGGACCAGCAAACTTGATCAGGAATTCAAGCAGTTTCTGGCAGCACGCGGTGAGTCCATGAAAAAGGGAGCCGAGATGTTCGTGCCAGTATCTTCGCATCGGAAACAGGAAAAGACAAATGACTGGCAGCTGCCAGAAGAAGTAACCCGGCAGCTGAAGGATGAATATCATATAAGCGATGCCCGGGGTAAGGCAAATGGAGAAGTCTGGCTCCAGCTGGATCCGGCTGAAGCAGAAAATCTTTCTGTGGAAGAATTGTCGGTCAGAGCAGCAGAACTGTATGGGGACGGGGTTGACCCGATCAAGATTGTTGTCTGGGTGGGCAGACGACCGCAGATTGTCCAGACCTTTAACGGCCCGCCTCTTTTTTGACCGTAACGACTCACAGCGTATGTATCACCCTGGTTTCACTTACTTTAAACACTTTAAACCTAGGAAAATGTCATGGCGCCATCCGTACATCTGACCCGGCATAAAAACAGCAGACCTCCCTTCAAATGGCGCGGCCTGGTTTACGCCGCCGCAGTGGTCGCCATTGTCATTACAGCTGTCCTGCAGTACTGGCCTGATACAACGCACAAAGCGGCCTCTTCTGACGAAACAGTCAACGTGGTTCGCCCACAGCAGGAAAAAAATCAACAAGCCGTCAGCCCTCCAGCGGTGCGGGCTGAAAAGTCTACAGCTCAACTGTCAGAAAAAAAACAGGATGCAAAAAAGAAAGTTACCCTGCACCTTGCCTCTCGCTCCTGGGCGGAGGGGAATGCCCCGGCTGAAGAGGAAAGGCCCAGTGAAGAGCAGCACCTGCATTATCAAAAGACACAGATGTTTATAGATGAGGCTAAAGCATCTCTTCCCCTGCTCGACCTGCGGGTGTTTAATGCGCTGGAAGCTCACACCGAGGGCGGTGAACCGGTCTCGCGGCCCAATGACCTGCGTATCAATGGCCGTGACGGAAGAGGGCTGCGTGACGGTGAAGTATGGGTGCGGATAAATCCCGATCACTCCTCGGATTTTGAACAGGTCATGGCTCAGACGGCAGACCTGTATCGGGCCAACCTGGAGTATGAAGGAGAGGTGACGGTTATACTTTGGGTGGGAGGCCAGCCTCGGGCTAAACGGACGTATGGACAGGCCTGGCAGTAATATTTCTGTAACTGATCACGGGCACTTCATCTTTGTACGATCACTATTACCTGCATACTCTCGTATAGCGGGAAACGGTGCTTGTACAATTCTGTTGCACCTGTGACCAATTACACGTCGGAAACAGGGAATAACGGGGAAATACAGACCCCGTGATTGGTTACGTTGCGCCTGCCCGGATCCGGGCAGACTGAAAGCAGTTACGGACGTAAAGCAAGTGAAACCAGGGGGAGACATGATCTGTGAGTAGTTACGGAAAAACTGCGCCGTGTTGCCTGAACAGGTGGCTACTCTCCATGCTGCCAGGCCTGTTATTGCTTTTTCTTTCGTTGTCATTTTCACATGCCCGCCCCCTGAACAGTTCCACCGCAGCAACAGCGTCTCCCTGTCTGACAGTGCCATCTGGCAGGGAAACCCTGGGCCCGGTCATTGAGGGCCCGCCTGTCTTCCATACTATTGTGCTGCGCAACACCGGCAGAGCCGAGCTTCTTCTTCAACATTTCCTGCCAGGTAAAGGAACAAAAATACTCCAGGCGCCCCGGAGTATTGGACCTGGAAAACAAGAGCATATCAGGCTTGAACTGAGAACCCTGGGCGAGCGGGGCAAGGTGGCAAGAGGCGTGCGCCTGCGCAGCAATGACCCTGATCAGCCGATCAGATATCTGCCGCTCGTTCTGGATGTGATACCCCAGATTACGATCATCCCTGACCGTTTTTCCCTGACCGGGCTGGCAGGCAAGGTGTTTGCAGGAGAGCTGCACATCCGGGGAAACCTGAAACAGGCGCTGGCGTTGACTCTTGCTGAAACAGATCTGCCGGAAAGCACCAGGGTATCCCTGAAAAAAAAGGCCAGCAACACCTGCACCCTGAGTCTGGAAACCAGCCAGGCCTTGGCCGGGGTCTTCCGGGGACAGATCAGGCTTGGAACCAATTATCCGCAGCATCCAACCTTGACAGTTCCGGTGATGATACGTTCTCTTGCACCGCTGCAGGCCCTGCCTGCTGTAATTGACCTGCAGCAAGGTACGGCTATCAGCAAGCACAGGCAAGCCGGGCAGGATCCAGCGGCGTCATCCCTGCGTTGCCAAGTCATGATTCGCAGTAATGACCAGCGTGAGTTTTCTGTAAAAAACGTTATTTTCAGCCCTGCACAAGAGCAGATGACCAGTCGGGTTATCCCTGTACAGGAGGGAAAAATCTATCGGCTTGAACTTATCTTTTTAGAAAAAGCGCCGGCGCAGACAGCCGCCCCTGTTGTGGAAATACATACGGATCATCCCGATGTTCCCGTGCTGTATCTCCCGGTGAAGAGGGCGCGATAAAAAAGCGCCCAGATGTAAAACCGGGCCAGCCCCACTCAGCGCCGACCGTCCCAAAAGACTTTTTTGACGAAAACGCCTCTGACGCGGTATTCTTACGTTAAATTGTAAGTATTTGCAGAGTGCTGTATTGCAAAGGTTGACGTGTCAGACAAATCCAGGCTAGCACTCTTTAACGCCTCCATGAAAAAGCACTATCAATAACGAGAGGTAATTACTCGCAGGGCATGCACCACCTTGGTTTTGCTGACTTTACGTCCGTAACTGCTTTCATCTCGCCCAGATTTGGACAGGCGCGATTGACAGCTCTTTGCCCGATCACTCTTTCCCGCATATTCCTGTACACGGAGTCTCACTTCGCCTGCTTACCTGCGGGGAAGAGTGCTTGCCCAATTCTGTTGCCCCCGTGACCAGTTACACGTCAGAAGCAGAGAATAACGCTTAAAGTACAGACCCCGTGATTGGTTACCTTTTTTCGTCTCAGTTTACAATGCAAGCCGTTGACCAGGCAATTATTGACAAGGCAGGAACGCTGTATAGAAAGTGGAATCCTGGGTATGGGGTTGATGTTAATGACGCGATTCTTGCGGTAACAGTACCTCATCATATACACCTGAACGCCAGACATTTTCCAATGCCCGGAGAGCCTGGTAATTGTTTTGAATCAGGAAGCCTCAGTCAGCCTCCTCCACCAGGCCGAGCTTGACAATATATGGCGGGCAGGGGGGGCCGAAATGGGCATCAAGGGCATGATAATTGTCAATTGGTGTAAAATCTATTTTATCAGCAACCACTCGTAGATATTGGGTTACTACCCAGGAAGGAAAAAGCCATACCCCTGTCTTGTAAATAAATTTTTCACAGCGAAAAAAACATCCATTGCACTGATTGCCATTTTTTACCGGATAAAAAGTCAGGGTTCCTGCTGAGTAAAAGGAGACGGTATCTCCCCATTTGCCGCCATAATTCAATGGATCAGCCACAAACATATAATGAGTTATGTGGACATCCTTAATATCTGTCGCCAGGGTAAAGCTGGTCGCATCTCCAGGGCTTATATCTTTATGATACAAAATCTCGAGCCTAGAGACTTGGCCTCCAACGTCTGAAAGAAAAAACACCGCGCCGCCATAATCGCCTGGCCTGGGAAAGATGAGTGCGAGAGCACCGTATATATTCAGATCACCAAAATTTCCCAGAGTAGGGGAGGATGTTTCATAATATGTCCCCTCATTCCTGGCCTGTTCCTTCAGCTCATCCAGAACAACATCAAGGGGGGGGGTGACAACTTTTTCGTCAACATTAAAACAGGTTCCCGGACAGTTGCTGATACTGCCTGTTGCCGTTATCCGGTATTCACCATCAAAAGCTTCTCCTCCGGAAAAAGTGACATCACCATTGGCGTGTAAAGTGGTGTTATGAAACACAGGATTACCTGGGTGTGTCAGATTATTATAGCCGTCGTCTTCTATAATTATGCCGTAACGAACAAGATAGGCCACAGCAGCAGTGTTTACGGTGGTTGTGTCCTTGCCGGCCAGGCCACCTGTCAGGCTTTTCACCTCAGTGGAATATTCTACAAGCACTGCATTATTATATTGATAGCCGCTGCCATAAAGATTGCTCACTCCTTCGTTTTCTGCGCTCAGGTTGTCCGGATCGGCAATAAAGTCCTTGTACTCCTCAAAATTGTCGTACACCTTATTTTCATCATAATAACCTATGGTTACTGTCAGGGTACCCTCGTCCAGATCCAGGCCGTTTTCCTCGGCAATATGCTGCACCCTTTCCCTGATATCGTTGAAGTCGCCACTGCATAACGCCCCTGCCCCTGCCATGGCCGCAATATCCACCGCGTTCCTGTAGCTGTTTTTTTCCATATACAGGTAGCCACTGTCCAGGGCAAAGGCCATCACTCCAAGCAGAAACATCATGAGCATGGCCACAATAACAGCGACGCCACCTTTTTGTTCAGAGAGTATGGGAATGTTGCGCTGACGGCTCATCATTTTCTTCTTTTTTTCAGGGTGAGCGGAGAGCAGGTACAAGGGTTGGTAAATTAAAACAGGAAGTTACGGGCGCAGCACCAGTTACTTTTCAGGTTGGTCTGCTGGCAGCGAGCTTGCTAATCCAGCTGGTTTGCCACTGACCCGCTGTTGTTCTCTTCCTTTTTCTCGGTCATTTCCTTGAGATATCTGTTTTTATACAGATTGCTGGCAAGATCACCGGGAAGCTCCGCCACAGGCGCGTTATCCTCCGGGGAGAATGGATTGATCACCTGGGCGGCAAAGGCGTTTGAAGTAGTCTGCCCATAGTCGTCCGACAGGCGTTGCGGTGTATGGGCGCAGCCGCAAAGGATTGTCGTATACGACAAGACGCCTGCCAGAAAAAAGACCTTCCAGCATGGAGTGCTGGTATCCGCGAGATAGTATGTTTTCATCATGATCCTTGCAAAAGAGCTGCTTACTGTCTGTTAAAGCTGCATTTCGTATCAATTGAGGGGCAGGGGATGTCTTACTTCGTCCTCCTGCTCTTCCCTGTTTTTTTCTTCCTGCTGCTTTTCCCTGTACTTCCGGGCCGCCATTTGCCGGGCAGCGGCAGCCTTTTGCGGATCACCGGTCATCTGATAGATAGCGCTCATGTTCCTGTAAGCGACCTCTGGCGGATTACCCTCCAGCAGCACGGAGAGGGCCTCTTGCTCCTGTCCCGTAAAGCCGTAACTGATGGCAAGGTTATTGCGAGCCACGACATGGCCGGGATCAATCGTAAGACAGCGGCGTAAATACCTGGCAGCTTCACTGTACTGTTTATCTTTCATCAGGGCGTAACCAAGGTTATTTAAAAAATCTGCCCTGGCCGGGTCATAGTGTATGGCCTGCCTGAGTGCTTCAATCCCCTTGTCCAGCTGTTCCATCCTGACAAAGGTCAAGCCCAGCCCGTTATAGGCCATGGCAAAAGTCTTTTCCTGATCAATGGCCTTTCTAAAGGAGAAAAAAGCCTTTTCCAGATTCCCGGTCTCCCGATAGCATACGCCCTCAAGGTAATACAGCTCGGCTCCCTTTTCGTTTTTCATGGCCAGCTCAAGCTGCCGCAGAGCCACCTCATAGTGCTTCTGGTTGATCAGGTCTTTTGCCAGGGCCAGGTGTCTGGGTACAACCTTCTCAGGAGCCTGCTCTCTGCTCACCTGGTCCTGCAGGTCATGGCTGATGACCTTTTTCTCACTTCCATCAAAAAGAGCGCAGCCGCCAAGCAGGAGTGGCAGCAGACCAAGTACAGGCAAAAACCGCCTCATGGAGTTGTGGCTGTTCATTACAGACCTCCTTTTACTCGTTCAAAAACATTGATCATGGCCGGGCCGATAATGATGATAAACAGGGCGGGCAGGATCAGCATGACCAGGGGAAAGGTAAGCCGGGTAGATATTTTTGCGCCGGCCTCCTCAGCGTTCTGCCTCCTTCTGGTACGCATGGAGTTTATATGGACCTTCAGGGCCTCAGCAATATTGGTGCCAAAACGCAGCGATTGCAGGACAACAGCGACAACAGCAGTCAGGCTTTCAACCCCGTTTCTTTCCGCGAGATTGTGCAGCACTGTTTTTCTGGGCAAACCACTTTGAATCTCAAGAAAATACTGGGAAAATTCCTCGGCAAGTACGGGCGAGACCTTGGTCAGCTCCCTGCTGACCCTGTACAGGGCATTATCAAAGTTCAGGCCTGCCTCAAGGCAGATCAGGACCAGATCAAGACCGTCGGGCAATTCCCTGAAGATCTGCTTTTGCCGGGAGACCATCCGGATTCTTAACAGCCAGGCAGGGAGATAATACCCCACAGCCAGAGGCAGAAACATCATGATCATGGTCTTGAGCTGAAACGTGCCGGTAAGCAAGGCGCCAAGCAGAAAAAAGCCGCCCAGAACAAGCATGAGCAGGATGCGCAGCCCAAAAAACACCTGCACCGCATGGGGCTGCCTGAACCCGGCATAGCCGAGTTTACGCTCTATCTTCGAGAGAGCTGCCTTGTCCCGGGGAACAGCAGACTTCCCCAGCGCCTGGGCCGCTCTCATCCATGGGGTCCGCAGACGATGGATCATGGTTCCAGCGGCAGCGGTGTTGCCCAGTAAACGGCGGGCAACTATGGTGCGCCAGTATTTCTCCTCCAGATACATGTAACCGCACATGGTGATACTGAACACCAGCAGAAAAACAATGAGAGCGATAAACAGCGGCAGACTCACGGGTCCATCCTTGTCATGAAATACATAACAATAAAACCGGTGATCTCCATCACGATCGCCAGCATTAACAGTTTTTTTCCAAGTGGATGGGTAAAGAGAAGGTGTATATAATCAGGCCGCAGCAGCCAGAAAGATCCGGCGGCAAAGATCGGCAGGATGCCCAGGATCAGCGCTGAAGATCGACCTTCAGCAGTCAGCGCCTTTACCTGGCGTCCCAGCTTGTCTCTTTCCCTGATCAGCGCGGCCAGGTTGCTCAGGACAGTGGTGAGGCTGCCGCCGGTCTCCCGCTGGATAATAAAGGCCGTTGTCATCAGCTTGACATCGCCCAGGCGGGCAAAGCGAAGCTCAAAGTTTTGCAGGGCCTGGACAAAGGGAAGACCCAGGGCGATTTCCTCATGTATGATGCGGATCTCACGACCCAGAGGATCAGGACAGTTTCGGGAAACCTCTTTTAGGGCGTTGTCTACGGATTGCCCTACTCTGAGCGCCCGTACAATCAACTCAAGCGCCTCCGGGAGCTGGCTGACAAGGGCCTCATCCCGCGCCTTTTTTCGGTGAAAGAGAAAAAGAAGCGGCAGGGCAAGGGCCGACAGCATGATCAGCAGAGAGCCTGCCAGCTGTTGCGCCAGGGTGAGGGACAGGATAAAAACGAGCAGGCCAGCCCCCAGGGTCAGGGTTAGAAAATGCTCCGCACTCATATTGATATCAGCTGAAAGCAGAAGCAGTTCAAGTCGCTGCAGGTCCAGCTGATGCCCAAAAATGCTTATATTCGTGGTGCGGACTGTTTTGCTGTCCGTATCTTTTCTTGAAGAGGTAAAATATCCCTCAGCAAACAGGCCGGCCAGCTGCTTTTGCCTGGCTTTGCGCTGCAGCACTGCAATGAGAATAATGACGGAGGCAAGCATTAAAAAAATGAGGCAGAAAACGACCAGAACGACGGCTGTTTTCATCTGTTGACCTCCTCATCGCGAGCAAAGAGGTTCGCGGGAAGATCAAGGCCATAGCTGCGAATATGTTCGGCAAAAACCGGTGTTGTGCCGGTTCCCTGGAAACGGCCAAAGATATGACCTGATTCATTGACCCCTTCCTGCCTGAAGCGCACCAGCGGTTGTACGGCAACGATATCGTCTCTGATGCCCTGAATTTCGGAAATGGTCATCACTCTTCTCGTTCCATCCGGAAGGCGGGCAAGCTGAACAATGATATTGATAGCGCTGGCAATAAGGCCGCGCAGAGCCCGTTCGGAAAAAAGGGCCGTCCCCATACCGGCCATGACTTCCATACGGGAAAAGGCGTCCCTGGGCGAATTGGCATGGATGGTGCTCATGGACCCCGGATGCCCGGTGTTCATGGCCTGAAGCATATCCATGACCTCCGCGCCTCTGGCCTCACCTACGATGATACGGTCTGGCCGCATCCGCAGGCTGTTTTTAACCAGATCGGTCAGGGTAACCTCGCCCCTGCCTTCCACATTTGAGGGCCGCGATTCGAGGGGGATGACATGGGGCTGATCCAGACGGAGTTCGGCGCTGTCCTCAATGGTGACAATCCTTTCTTTGCCAGAGATGTACTGGGAGAGGATATTGAGCAGGGTGGTCTTGCCCGCCCCGGTACCGCCAGAGATAAGGATATTGAGTTTGGAACGGACAGCGGCCCTGAGGAAGGTGTTCATGTCTTCTGTCAGCGTCTGAGAAGAGAGCAGCTGCTCAATGCCCACCGGCACCCGCCCGAATTTCCGGATGGAAACCACCGGGCCGAGCAGCGACAGCGGCGGGATAATTACATTAACACGGCTGCCGTCCTCCAGACGGGCATCCACCATGGGCGAAGATTCGTCCACACGTCGTCCTATCCTGGAGACAATACGGTCTATTATCTGCATCAAGTGGTCATTGTCGCGGAACCTGATCTCGGTTGACTCAAGCTTGCCTCCTCGTTCCACAAAGACCTGCTCATGGCCGTTGATGAGGATGTCGTTGACACTTTCATCGTGGATCAGCTCCTCTATTGGGCCAAGACCAAGGATCTCGTCCATGAGTTCGGCCACCAGGTCTGAACGCTCTTTCTGGTTCAGGGGCAGGTTATGGGCTGCGGTTATCTGCTCCAGCCCGGTCTTGATGAATCCAGCCAGGGCTTCTTTGGGCAACTCGGTGACCGAGGCGAGGTCAAGTTCATCAACCAGATGAAAATGAACCCTGGATTTAAGGAGGTTATAGGTCTGGGTATCAAGAGTGGCGCGGGCCTCGATATTCTTGTGGTACTCCTGCCAGGAGTGATCTGATTTCAGGCGTTCACTGAGCTTCATGACCACAGTTTTCGCAGAAAGGCAAAGATCTTTTTATCAGCCGCAGCCCCTTTGCTGTCTATCCCGATCAGGGAGGAGGTCAGTTTGCGGATATCTGTAGTGACTGGTCGATTATGATGGGCAATTGCCAGAACTTCGCCCTTGCGGGAGGCCCTGCTCATGGTTTTCCTGTCATTAACGATGGTGGCAAACAAGGGTTGCTGCATAACAGCCTCGACATCTTCGGGCTGCAAGGTGCTGGAGCTGTCTTTCCGGTTCAGCACCAGCCGGATGCGATTTTCGCCATAGTTGAGCTCCTGAAAAAAGAAGAGTACCTGCTGGGCACTCTTTACTGCCAGCAGTTCCGGCTCCATAACCAGGAGGGTACAGTCCGAGGCCTCCACAGCTGCCAGTGTACGCCCGGTGAAATCATGGGGCAGGTCAATTACGATATGGGTAAAATATTTTTTGAGCATGGCCAGCATGGACGTGAGCTGTTCCCGGTTTACCCGGTCAGCATCGCTGACCTCAACCGGAGCAGGCAGCAGATAAAACCCCCTGGCGTGTCGGAAGATGGCTGAAAAAAGCAGCTCTTCATCAATTCTGGAAAAATCACGGAGTACCTCGTAGGGAGTAAAATCCGGCACCATGTTGAGGGCAGCACCTGTTCCTCCGAGATAGAGGTTCAAATCCAGCAGCAACACCTTGCCGCCGGCGATTTGAAAGATCTGGTCGGCCACATTGATGCTCAGCGAAGTCACCCCCTGCCCGCCCTTATGACTGAACAGGGAATAGATAAAACCGTTTCTCGAGTTTTCTTCAATGCCGGCTATCCGCTTCAGGGCGTGCAGGAAGTGACGCTTGCCTGTTTCCTGAGACAAATAGTCAGCTGCATCAAGACGCAGGCTGCGCAGGATCTGTTTCGGATTGCCTGTATCACCGACCATCAAGACGTGCAGATCCGGGTGTACCCTGCGAACCTGTTCGGCCAGGCCAAATGCCTGGTCTTCACCTTCTGTCTGGACATGAACAAAGAGGGCATGAAACTGCCCGTCTGCCAGCCGGGCAAGAATTTGTTCAGGTTCCCGCTCAACCGCCTCAATGATGCAAAGCGACTGCACTTCATTTATTATGCTGTCAGCAAGCAGGGAGTCACGGGTCAGGATTGCCCCGCGCATGGATGCCCTTACAGAAACAGCCTGCATATTATTTCGCAAAACCGCTCCCTCCTGTCAGCTCTGGTTCTTTTTCCTGCGCCTTTGCGTCCTGACCGGGCTCAAGCTCGTTTTTTACAAAAAAATCCCAGTCACTGGCCATGCCCATTTCCCCTTCTCCCGGCAGGCTGGGCACCTCGCCCGGATTCAGGGCGCGTACCAGCCTGGGGGTGACTATTATTAACAGTTCAGATTCAGACTTCTGCAGTTCCTTACTGGTAAAAAGAGAGCCGATATAGGGGATATCACCAAGCAGCGGCACCTTGTCAGTGACCGTGGCCAGATCTTCCTTGAGCAGGCCGGCCATGACAAAGGTCTGGCCATCTTTCAGTTGGAGGGTGGTGCTGCCGCGGCGGGTAGTCAAGCCGGGGACAACAGCTCCCCCCGAAGCGACCGCGTTGGAGTAATCAAGGCTGCTGATCTCAGGTTCCACCTTGAGGGTGATCGTCTCCCTGCCGGTGACAAAGGGAGTAAAATTAAGCATGACCCCGTATTTTTTATAATTCAAGGTTACCGCACCGTCACTGGTTGAGACGGGGATGGGATACTCGCCTCCAGCCAGAAACGAGGCCTCCTGGCCATTCATGGTTACCAGGGTGGGGCTGGCCATGATCCGGGCCAGACTCTGGCTTTTAAGCACACTGAGAATGCCCATGAAATCATCATTCAGAGACTGGACAACCAGCTGGAAGGCCGAGGAAAAGGGGGTGGAAAGACTGACTTCATTGATAAAGCTCCTGGTAATGTCTGCGGCTTCGCCCAGCGAAGTTTCGCCGCCTGTAGTTACACTGATGCCGCTTTCCCAGTATCCTTCAGAATTCTGAGCAAAAGAGGTGGAAATTTGATCACTTGAGGCACTGGAAGCGGTCGAACCAGGGGCTCTGGTAGTTGTGTTGGTAAGCGTACCGCTGGCACCGCTGCTGCTGGGCAAAAGCCCGACAGTCCAGTTGCGATTGGTCAAAAATCCCAGTCCCATCTTTTTGGCTCCAGTTCGGGAAACCTCGGCAATTTTCACCTCCAGCTGAACCTGTTGATTCCCCTGGACAGTGATGAGGTTGGTAAATGACGAGACATAACTGGAAACGATTTTAAGCACTGTATCAAGTTCTTCCTGGCTCTCCACCTCACCTGTGAGGAGAATTTTTGGCCCGGTATGCACGTTGACTCTTGCTCCCGGAACTATCTCGTGAAGCTTTTCCTCCAGACTCTCAATGAGTTTTCTGGATACAAATACCCGTATCTCACAGACATCAATCTTTTCCTCGATATTGTCGTCAGCACCTCCGTTTTTCCCGTCATACCAGATGACCAGGTTGGTCGTGCCTGGCTCATCCTTGCTGATGAGCAGAATCTGATGCGGAGAAATCAGGTGATAATCAGCTATTTTCGGGTCAGCTATGGAAACTCTGGTTATGGTCTCTTTTGTCTTTTTGACAACCGACTTATGAAGTTCAATGTTAATTGTACACGTATCTTTCTGATTTGTATCACAAATATCGGCATGGACAGTATGCGCCAGTAGCAAAATAAAAAGACACAACAGATATTGTTTTCTTCTTTTACTCATTGAATCACCGACCCTATTGATAAAAGGTTTTTTCCTGACGCATTGGGCCGCGGATCAACTCCACCCGTTTATAGGGTCTGCGCTTAGTCAGCAGGGTAAGCAGGTCCTGACCGGGGGTTTTTATTTTTTCAGTGTCATTACTGTTTCTACTGATCAAGCGGAGGGTGCTTTTTCCTTTTTTCGAGTCAGCCAGAACCGTTAATTTTTCCGCATCTTGTGGAGTCACTTCCAGGGTGACACGCTGAACAGCTCTGCCCCGTTCACTCTCCCAGACAAGGCTCTGGCTCGTGGCAGCAATTTTTATGTTTTGCAGTAATATTCGTGAGTTGCGATGAGTTTCTCTGACCACTCCCTCCGCCCCGACTTCCGAGCCGCCCGCAATGTTGCCATAAGGACAGGTCACCAGAACATCCACCCTGTCACCCGGAGCAAAAATTCCGCTCACGCCGTCAGTCGGTTCCACCTTAAGTGTTATGGCGCGCATACCTGAAGATACCAGTTTGTTTATATCTCTCTTTTGCCCGGCATACCTGCTGATACCACGGAAAGATTCAAAGGCGACAGAGTCAGCCTTGTCTCTGTTTTTATCTTCAGGATTTCTCAACAAAAGATAAAAGGTCGCGGCAGTATTGGCGGCGGCCACGGCCACGGCATCATCAATGCCCAGCATAAGGGTCACGCCCTGCCGGATTGCCTTTCTTCCCCCGGCGGTCTCTTTCTTGTTCAGTTTGATCACCTTTGCTCCGGAAAAAAGCAGGCGGGAGACCTGGCCTTCCCGGTCGCCGGGTATAGGAGTAGTGGCGACGAGATCCACCCAGTCTCCAGGCACTATCTGCTCCAGGAGGTTTCCCTGATTTTCCACCTGAATGGTTACGGCCCGCATACCTTTTTCAATGGCAGTGCTGAGTTCTCTGGGCTTTTCAACCACAGGCTCATCCTTTTTTTTCTTGTTCACAATCGCCTGCGCCTGTTTTTGGGGCCTGTCCAGATGAAAATAGACTGTCAGAGAGGCCGCAGCGGCAAGAAAAAGAGCCACTATGAGCGCGATCAGGGTTCGTATTTTTCTCATCAGGTTCCTTGTTGAGTTAGGGAAAGGCCACCACTGCCTTTGCCGCCAAAACCGAGGGGATCATTGCCTCCCCCAGGTAGCCGGTAAGAGGCGAGTAGGGGACATCTATGGCCTTGACGGACAGGCGTCTTGGGGGGGCATCATCAAGTATTTCAATCTCCAGATGACTGGATACAGCATTTTTGCTGAGCCACATGGCATTGAGCACAGCCTTGCGGGCAAAGTCCTCTGGATCTTCATTTTCCCATTCCCTGGCCTTGACTCCTGCCCGGGCACCATCGGCAACGGCATTGATCAGGACCATGTTATTTGTCAGGTACCAGCCATACTCAATGGTGGCAAACAGGATCAGCAGCAATACCGGCACGACCAGGGCAAATTCAACCGCAGCCGCACCCTTTTGATTCTCCAGCAGGCAGATTTTGCTGTGCATGTTCACAATACCCCACCAAAGAGGAGATACACCAGATAACCGCAGCCAATGGCAAGGGCATAGGGCATGGTATCAGCAGTGGAGGATGGCCCCTTGTGCCCTTGGGCGAAGGCCGCCGTTCGCCCACTGCTGCCCCGTCGCCTCTGAGGTTGTCTCCCTGTTCTTTTTCGCAGTATCTGCCCCAGAGCCATGATCCCCCCGCAGATAGTGCTGTATAAAAAAATATTACCCCCTGCCCTGAAACCTGCCCAGGCACCAAGGGCTGCCAATAATTTTACATCCCCACCTCCCGTCCATCCCCTGGCGTAAGCGGGTAAAAGCAATGCCCCGCCCAGCAACAAGCCATACAGACTGAAATACAATCCGCTCTGACCATAGCTGAGGGTATGATAACACAGTCCGCCCAGACAGGCAGACACTGTCAGGGCATTGGGGATAATACGTCTGGTGAAGTCGGTTATACAGGCTGTTGCAAGCAACAGCAGACAGACCAGCTCTATCTCGGAAAACAAGGCTTATAATATCAGGTGGCTGTGCAGCCAGAATTCTGCCAGAGATGGCACTGTCGGGGTTGATGAGAAATGCGGGCCAGTCAGGGTGCTTTCACATCATCGGTGGCTTTACTGAGCTTCTCGCCAATGGCATTAAACAGCTCTTCCAGGTTATCACCGAAGATTCCCAGGACTGTAACAAGAAGTGCGGCCATTACCCCGGCTATAAGACCATATTCAACAGCAGTGGCACCAGATTCATCTTTCCATAAAGAAATGAGCAGGTTCTTCATTGTTTTCCTTTTTATACTTTTTTAGTAACTACTCACTGGGTGTGTAACGCTCTGATTGTACCTGCCTCAAACGTGTAACTGCTCCCTGGCCGCTCATCTTCGGGCGATCAGGGTGGTACATGCCCTGCGGTAGTTACTTTTTGTATTTCAGGCTAATAAAGTTAATGGTCACTAATATAGTTAAATTTTTCTTATAAAACAAGCATATGTTAGCCTTTCTTATATACTGGATGCCAGGATTAAACTTGTACAAAATTGCTTAAAACATAAACAAAATTGCTTTTTTCTTTTGACAAAATGAGCTGATTTGAACTATGAAACGGGCAAAGGTGCTGCAGAGCTTAATAGGGAATCCAGTTAAAATCTGGAACGGTCCCGCCGCTGTAACCGGGTACGAACCCCAGACATACTCACTGTTTCTGGTAAAAGAAGCGGGAAGATGTGGTCAGTAGGATAATCCGGGAGTCAGAAGACCTGCCTTTACAAATAGATTGAGTGCCGCGGGACAACGGTTTACTCTTTTCAAAAGGTCAAGTAAACCGGGTGCAGCCTTTTGAGCTTCGTCATTTTTTAACGTGAGAAAATATGATGAGCCAACCTGCCAAAATTCTTTCCAGGACTGAACCTTTCTCCCTGCTTGACCAGGATCAGCTGAAGCATATCGTCCCCTCCTTTCACACAATACATACGCCAGCAAAAGTTCTTCTTGTTGAACAGGGAAAACCTGTTCCCTGCTTTGGTATCATAGAAAACGGATCCGTTCTCATAACTGTCTCGGATTGTTTTAATCATGATATCGTGAATTATACCCTTACAGCTGGAGACATGCTGTTTGATATGGCACTTTTATCCAACGCGCCGGCAACCTCTTCAGCAGAATGCCAGGAAGAGACAAGGGTGCTTTGTATAGGTTCAGTAAAATTTATAGAGATATTAGAGAGGTATGATCATGTCAAGCGTTTTTTCTGCGATACAGTCAAGTCGGGCATGCAGCTTTACCACCGTCCTCTTGCCAGCAAGCCTGAAAAAATACATGATGATACTGACCAGAGTACAGAAAGTGACAGGATAAACGACCTGTTTCCCCTGAAAGCCGAAGCCTACATCGAAAATAATTACTGGAAACCTCTTACCCTGGATATACTTGCCAGAGAGACGGCAACAAGCAGGTATCACTGCTGCCGAAGTTTTAAAAAGTATTTTTCCTGCTCATTTAAACAGTATCTGAATAAAAAACGTGTGGAAAGAGCCAGGCTTCTCCTCACTGCCCACGGCTATAGCGTGACTGATGCCGGATTTGCTGTAGGGTATAATGACGCCTCGTATTTTTCTCGTGTTTTCAAGAATATTGAAGGGTACTCTCCGAAGAGATTATGTAATAAAAACTCTGCCAGGGCAGGGAAGGGATCTCGGGAAAACCTTACTTCGCCCGCCCGCTTTGCCCTTAATACGCATCTGCAGAGCATTATTGCTGACCAGTAACGCTCACGTAACCAATCACGGGGTCTGTACTCCTGTGTTATTCTCTACTTCCGACGTGTAACTGGTCATGTCTCTCCCCTGGCTGCCAGAAGATCCCGACCAGATGTGAATGGACGCAGTTTATTTGCTGAACTTGTTGAAGACGTCGACCACCTGATGGATGAGCTGGTCTTCTTTTGCTGTTTCCTTGTTGACGATGGCTTCGGCTACGCAGCCCTTGAGATGATCCTCCATTAAAACCATTCCGAGGGATCGCAGCGCACCGCTCGCCGCCGCGATCTGTTTGAGAACATCCATACAGTCACGATCATCCTCAATCATTCGGGTGATACCGCGAACCTGCCCTTCAATCCGTTCCTGCGTTGCATAGTAGTGCTATGTGACCCAGGGCAAGGCTGCATAAGGGCTGAAAAAGACAAGCAGGATACGACAGAGCAGCGTTGACAGGACACTAACCAGCTTGGCTGGACCAGGTTTGCCGTACCCGGTCACGGGGTCTGTGCTTCTGCATTATTTTCTGGTTCTGACCTGTAACTGGTCACGGGTGCAACAGCATTGCCCAGGCACTCTTTTGCGCAGGTAAGCAAGCGAAGTGAGACGTTCGTGTACAAGAGTATGCGGGAAAGAGTGCCTGGGCAAAGAGGACGTGCCCGTGATCAGTTACCTATTTTCTTATCATCGGGCTGCCGCAGCAGGAAAAAGTGCAATCTGCATTTTCATCAGCGCAGGAATCGCAGCATTGGTCATGTCCTGCATGATTACATGCCTTTTTAACCTCCAGCTCCAGACCGCATGCGGAACATGCATAAATTTCGCCTAATTTCATGTCATTACAATGCAGGTGATTTGCCATTTTTTTCTCCATAATTTTCAGTTTGGGTTAATTGGCCTGTTTTGTCAATCAATAAACAAACCAGGAATGCGTAATATACATATACCATGTATCTGTACTGTCTTAAACTAATACTCATACATGGTATATGTGTCAATGCTTTTTTTGAATCTTTTCAGTATATATTAGTAAAATATAAAAAAATAACCGTAAAGTAACCACTTGAAGGGTAACCAGTCACGGGAGTTGTGCTGTAAGTATTATTCTTGTTTCTGACGTGTAACTGGTCTGGTCACGGGTGCAACAGAATTAGACAAACACTGTTTCCCGCAGGTAAACGAACGAAGTGAGGCTCCGTGGACAAGAGTATGCAGGAAATGGTGATCGGGCAAAGATGACGTGCCCGTGATCAGTTACCCTTGCAGGGTATACGCCTCTCTGTCCAGGGAATTCTCAGGCGTCAATGCGCTGTTTTTATGGTTACAGGTTGTTTAGACTTGAAGAGCCTGTAATTTTTTTGTTTCATTGTACCTGCTCTCAGGTCACCCATCTTCGGGCGATCACGACAGGCCGCATAGAGGGGCTATAGCTGCCAATCGTGCTTACCCGAATCTGGGCAACCTGAAAACAGGTACAGACTTAAAAGCAGGTGAAACCAGGGTGGTACAGGCCCTGTGAGTAATTACGTTTTATTATGGTCATGCGCACAATTGAAGAGACATTAACTGGTATTGTTCATCGGGTAACGCACCATAATGAGAGCACCGGCTGGTCTGTGCTGCGGGTTCATCCCTTCAACAGTCCGGAGAGAACGGAGACGGTCATTGTTCACCAGAGTAAGGTCTTTGCCGGGGCGACCATGGAGTTTCGCGGCGCCTGGGTGGTTGACAGGAAATATGGCCGACAGTTCAAGGCCAGAATTGCCACAGAAAAAAAGCCTGCCAGCGCAGCGGCCCTGGAGCGATATCTCGGTTCCGGCCTGATAAAAGGCGTTGGCCCGAAAACAGCGAGAAAGATTGTCAGGCATTTTGGCAAAGCCACGCTGGAGGTGTTTGAAGACAGCATAGAACGCCTGACCGAGGTGCCCGGTATTGCCGCAAAAAAACTCAAGAGCATTGAATGTGCCTGGCAGGAACATCGTGCCATCCGTGAGGTGATGATGTTTCTGCAGGGACATGGTATCTCCACACTTTTTGCAGTGCGTATTTACAAGGAATACGGTGATCAGGCCATTGCAATGGTCAGTGCTGATCCGTACCGGCTGGCCAGGGATTTTTACGGGATCGGTTTTTTCTCAGCTGACAAGGTCGCCCTTTCTCTTGGATTTGCTCCAGACAGCGGCCAGCGGATTGTTGCCGCCATTCGTCATGTCCTGTCAGCCAGCCGGGAACAGGGGCACTGTTACCTGACAGACGCCCAGATAGGAACAGAGGTAAAGGCCCTGCTTGCTATGGAGCTGGGGGAGCTGCTGGCGCATTATCTTTCCTTTATGGAGGAGGAAAATCAGCTCAAGGTTCGCTTCCTGCCTGACGGCAATGGCCTGCTTTCTCCCTGTTATTACGCCAAGAGCCTTTATTACGATGAAGACTGGGTGGCAAGCCGGCTCAGGAGCATGAACGGGGCGGTTCAGGTGGACGGCAGCAGAGTGGCTGACTGGATAGTTCGTTTTTGTCAGGGCCGGGAGATAACGCTCAGCAGCGAGCAGCAGGCTGCCGTGCAGGGTGTGGTTCAGCAGCGTTTTTCCATCCTCACCGGGGGACCCGGCTGTGGCAAGACCACGACCACACTGGTTATTGTCCGCCTGCTGGAGGCCATGGGCAGGAAGGTGTTTCTGGCTGCTCCAACCGGACGGGCTGCCCAGCGTATGAACGAGGTGATCGGGCGGGAGGCAAAGACCCTGCACCGCCTGCTGGAGTGGCAGCTTGGCCGGTTCAAAAAAAATGAAAAGTCGCCTCTTTCCTGCGATTTTCTCGTCGTTGATGAATGCTCCATGCTGGATATCAGTCTGTCTGCTTCCCTTCTCAGGGCGGTTGCAGACAACTGCCAGCTGCTCTTTATCGGTGATGCTGATCAATTGCCCTCAGTGGGGGCCGGCAATGTGCTGCGGGATGTGATCCATTCTGCAGTTATCCCGGTTTATCGTCTGACCCAGGTCTTTCGGCAGGCGAGAGACTCGCTGATTATCAAATACGCCCATGAGGTGAATGCCGGTAACCCGCCGCAGATAGAATCCCCCTTTAACAAGCCGGATATCTGGAAGCAGGGGGATTGCCTTTTTCTTGATTCAGACGAGGCAACCAGGGAACAGCTCCGGTTTATCACCCTTGCCAGACAGAGTATGAACTATCAGGCGCAGCAGATGGACGGGTTGTTGCCCACCGGCGATAACCCCTATCTGTTCCGGACAGAGGAGGCCATAGCCTCTTCCTGGGAAAAGGACTTTGAGATCCCGGAAAAATTCCGGCATGTGGACCTGGCAAAGCTTAAAGATGCGCAGAATGAGGTGGAAGAACTCAAGGCTGTGCTTAAAAAGGTGCATCCCTGGTCATCCCTGCATTACAACCTTTCTGCCGTGGAAGTGGTGGTCAAGCTGTACCTTGAATGGATTCCCAGGTATAAGGGAAAGGGCTGCGAGACACAGGTGCTCTCTCCAATGACCAGGGGGACACTTGGTACGGCAAATCTCAACAGCGTTATCCAGGAACGGGCCAATCCTCCCGAGCCGGGCAAGGCGGAGATCAAGGTTGGAGAACGTATTTTTCGGACGGGTGATCGGGTGATTCACCGCCGCAACAACTATGATCTTGAGGTCTTCAACGGTGACATTGGGACCATCACAGCCATTGATAACAAGGAACTGGCCATGAAGGTCACTTTTTATCCGGATAACCGGGAGGTGGAATACAACAGGGAGCATCTTGCCGAGCTGGAGCTTGCCTACGCTATCACCATTCATAAGGCGCAGGGCAGTGAGTTTGCCGCTGTCATCATTCCGGTCCTGACCCAGCATTTTAAGATGCTCTATCGTAACCTGATCTATACCGGCCTTACCCGGGCGAAAAAAATCGCTGTTCTGGTTGGCACCCGAAAGGCACTTGCCATGGCCGTCCGTCAGCAGGACACCAGCAGACGACAGACCGCGCTCACTCATCTCCTGCAGAAGGGAGGATAATTATGCAAAACCGCCGCCAGTTTCTTGGCACTGCAGCCATGGCAGGAGCGGCTGTGGCAGCTGAGCTGAGTTTCTCTGAAAAAATCAGGACTGAAGCGAACAGGCCAATGGTAAAAGCAGGAATTATCACAGATATGCACCATGCTGCCAGAAGCGATACGCCCACCAGGAAATACTCGGCAGCACTGGCAAAGATGGACGCCTTCATCACGGCCATGAAAAGGGAGAAGCCTGCCTTTATCATAGAGCTGGGAGATATTGTGGATAAAGTTGCCGCAGCAGAAGATCCGAAGAAAAATCTTCGTGAGATTGAAGAGCTGTTTACTTCCATCGGTCCGGCTTATCACGTTCTTGGTAATCACGAGTTTGATAACCTTTCCCGTGAATATGTACTTGGGACAATCAGCAACACCGGCATCCCCCAGGGGCAGACCTGGTATTCCTGGGATCATAACGGCGTTCATTTTATAGTGCTGGATGCCGATTACTGCCCTCAGGCACCTCACCGACAATTTGATATGAATACGGCAGCGGACACTTTCTGGAACTGGAGGGATGCTTATATCCCGCCGCAGGAACTGGAATGGCTGAAAAGGGACCTGGCCGCCACAGCTCTTGCCTGTGTGGTCTTTACTCATCAAACCCTGGACCGTGCGGACAAGGAAGAGCACAATATTAAAAACGGTTCTGCTGTACGGACTGTTCTGGAAGATTCCGGCAAGGTAATCGCTGTTTTTTCCGGGCATGACCATGAAGGAGGCTATGCCAATATCAAGGGGATTCATTACCTGATTTTGAGTGGAAATGTCGGTACCAGTGAGCAGCGTCCCTGGCAGGATACCAGCAGGAAAAACGGGTTTGATCTACAACGTGACAACCAGTTTGCCCTGCTGGAAATATTTGCTGCCGGTAACAAACAGTATGTGATAAGGTTACGCGGTACTGGCCGTCAGGCTTCCTATGAACTGGCGAGCAGGGTTGAATAAGATGATGGTAACTGCTCTCATCACCTGTCTTCAGGCGTTCGCGATTGGCCGCACAGAGGGGCTGTAGCGGTCAATCGCGTTTACCCGGACCCTGAGCAGCCTGGAAAGCAGGCACAGATGTGAAACACGTAAAATCAGGGTGGTACATGCCCTGCGAGTAGTTACAGATGATGAATGGTAATTGATCCCAGGCACTTCATCTTTGGACGACCACCATTTCCCGCTCTACAAGAGTATGCGGGAAAGAGTGATTGTCCAAATGTGAAGCACCCGTGACCAGTTACATGTCAGAAACAGAGCATAACGGGGAAGCACAGCCCCGTGATCGGTTACGATGAATGTTACAGAACTGCCGGCAGTAAGGGAAACGATAGACATCTCCAGGGAGATATATGCCAGGGGGTGGGGAGAGGCCAATGGAGGCAATATCTCCATCCGCGTCCCTCCTGACGAGATCGGATTATGCAGCCAGCAGCTGCAAAAGGGGGAGGTCGTGAGCCTGCCGTATGCCACCCCGGGGCTTGCCGGAGAATTTTTCCTGGTTACCGGAACCGGGGTGTTTTTCCGTCATATCTTTGCCGGGCCTGAAAAAGGACTCGGGCTTGTGCAGCTCAATGACAGAGGTGACGCCTACACCCATCTCTGGGGACTAGCAGATGGAGGCAAGCCGACCAGTGAGCTGCCCTCACACCTGCTTTCCCATGAGGTGAGAAAAAAGGTTTCGGGCGGGACTGACCGGGCTGTGCTCCATATTCATGCCACCAGCCTTATTGCCCTTTCTTTTGTGCTCCCGCTTGATACCGCCGTGATTACCCGCGAACTATGGGAAATGATGAGCGAGTGCCTGATGCTTTTCCCGGAAGGAATCGGCGTCATGGACTGGATGATCCCGGGAAAGCCCGAGCTGGGGTATGCCACCGCTGACCTGATGCAGAGACATCGGCTGGTACTCTGGGCGCATCATGGTATCTTCGGAGGAGGAGAAAACCTGAATAAACTCTTTGGGCTGATTGAAACAGCTGACAAGGCGGCATTTATGCTGCTGCAGGTGCTGGCGGCAGGGGGAAAAAAGCAGACTGTTTCCGCAGCACAGCTGCGGGCATTGGCTGCAGCCAGCAACATCATCCCTTTTGAGGAAGCACTGTATTAACAGGGGAGATTTGAGAGAGTGGATGCGAACAGGAAGTGAAGTCTCCCTGTTCGCAGATAAAAACTACCTGAATTGGTAACTGCTCTCAGATCACCCATCTTCGGGCGATCACGATTGATCGTATAGAGAACTATAGCTGCCAGTCGCGCTTGCCCGACCCCGGGCAGCCTGAAAGCAGTTACAAGCTTGAAGCAGGTAAAATAAAGAGGTTACATACCCTGTGAGTAGTTACCTGTATTGATTATCTGTTACAGGGCATCGGCTATTTCTCCTGCCCAGTCCTTGATATCACTTTCTGAGTCGCCAGGTTCACCGTCAATTCGCAGAGGCTCATTGACGAGCTTGGCACCAAGCTCGTTCATTTTTTCTTCCAGTTGATCAACTGCCCCACAAAAATGTTCATAGCTTGTGTCACCGCAACCAAAGACACCTACCTTGACGCCGCTTAGTTTTGCCTTGTCAAGATCCTCATAAAAAGGCTCGAAATCTTCCTGGAATTCAATTTCATCGTCACCCCAGGTAGAAGCACCAAGCAGGACCATGTCCCAGCCGGTATTCAGATCCTCAACTTCGGTATCTGTGACGTTTTTCACTGTCACATCTGCACCCTTTTCCTTGAGAATGGATCCTATTTGCTCTGCAACCATTTCCGTATTGCCGGTTGTAGAACCATAGACGATAATTGTTTTGCTTGCCATTTCTCCTCCTGTAATAATTAGTTGGTTACTTGGTTATTAGCTATAGTCTTGCACTTACAACTGCATTGACCGCATCGGCGCCCTTTGGGGCGTTGTTTTCTGACGATAACCTTACCGGTATCATGGCAGATTGCGAGTCCCTTTGCCCCCATAAGGTATATATTTTTTCCCGGAAGGGCACTGCAACGAATAAGCTCGTTAAAGGCGCACTTTGATGACGGGTCTATGCTTGAAATTTCATCGGTATGAATGAATATGTTTCCTTTTCCCTGGTATGACCTGAGCATAATCATGGTCAGCTTTGCTGCTGAATCGGTGGTAAAGGAACCATTGAGCTTGATGTGCAGGTTGCCATTTCTATGATCGGCATGAATACTCATCTCTCTCTCCTGTTATATAGTTGTTGTTTTCAACTGTAAATACTTGCAAGGCGTACCATTGTGGTTTCACTTGTGTTACGTCTGTAACTGCTTTCCGTCTGCCCGGGTTCGGGTAAGCGCGATGGGCAGCTATAGCCCCTCTATGCGGCAGGTCGTGATCGCCCCAAGATGGGTGAGCTGAGAACAGCTACTATTGAACAATGTCGCTTAATCCCTTGGCCAGAGACGAGAGCCCGGAACTGCGCATCATTACAAAAGGTTTTTGATGCTGTTTGCAGAGCCGTTTAACGCAGTTAGTGGCATCGTGGCTTACACAGTCTACAGGGCAGAACACGGCATCAGCAGTGTGCAGCATCCTTGGCAGGATACTTCGCGAGGCTTCTTTGCCGCCATCGTGGTGAATGAAATTGCCCCCCATCTCTTCAACCAGCTGTCTGTAACGGGGTACCATCTTGTGGAGACCTCCGACATAGAGGATTGTTTTCCCGCAAAGGTTGGGGCCGGGGCATCTTGCCGAGTTCTGGTCCGGACATTTAGTACACTCAGCTGTGTTGGCTGAAGCCCCAAAAAGGAGCGCTGTTTCCATAGAGGAAATCTCCTTATGCAGTTCACTGTTTTCCTGGAGCAGGGTATGGTGCTGCTCTTCATGCTGTTTCATTTCTTCAGCGGCTGTACGCAGTTCCTTTTTGGTTGTGCCAAGCTCTTTTTTAAGGGCGTCTTCTCTGCCTAACGTTGCCAGGTATTCCTGCCGCGCTTCTACCAGTTGTTCCTTCAACTGAGCAATTGTGCTGTTCAGGCTGGCATGTTCTTTTCCAGACTGCATATCCTCAAGCATGGTTCGCAGCTTCTTGTTTTCTTCTTCGAGCTGATCATGCCTGCCTTGCAGGACTTCAAGCTTTTCCCTGTCTTGCTTTTGCGTTTTGGCGGCATCCCGGTGATATTGCCTTTCAGATCCCAGGACTTCTTCGAGCATGGCAACCTTATTGGTAAGTTCGCGAAGGCGGTCTTTTTCTTTTCTCTCCATTACAAAAAAGTCATGCGAAAGCATATGGACCTGGCCGTAAATTTCATAACGAAGCGAATTACTTATTGCGGGATGTGACATAACTGCCCAGTAGGCTCCGGCAATTGAACCGTTGGCAACGTCTTCGTTCCAGCAGTGCCTGATGGCTTCATCGTTATCCGCTTTACTGTAGCGATAGAGCGCCCTTCTGTATTTGGCATCAAGTATTTTCTGCAGGGCCTTGGCCTGCGGGCAGCGTTGTGCGGCCTGGTTCACCAGGTTGCTGTGAATTTGAAAGTCGTCCATGTCTCCGCTGAGTCCAAAAATCTGTTTTCTGGCCAGCTTGCGAATATCTTCTCTTCTGAGACAGGTTCCTATAATTGAACAGTGAAATCCTTCCCTTCCTTCCCACAGTCTTTTTCTTTTGCTGGAAGGCCGGGAAGCTTTCTGGATAGATGTACGCTGTAGTGACACGTTGTCTCCTTTTTCCTCTTGTAGGCTAAATGAGTCTTGTCTATGTTAAAGGTTGAGTTTTTTATAAAAAGGAAATCTTTACCTGCAGGGCATCTTTTTTCGCTTAACTTGTTAGTTGTACCTAATGTATAACCGCGAGTTTTAAAGATGTCAATAAAATTTAGAAATACCTAACTGGCTGCGATAACTATGGTACTGGAAAGGATGAGGAGCTGGGCATGGATAGTCTCTGGAATGTGCGCCTGGCGTGTACCTGCTTGCCAGGCCGTCACCCTGATTTCTCACCCCTCTTTGAACGATCACGACCGGCCGCATAGAGGGGCTATAGCTGCCAATCGTGCTTGTCCAAATATGGGCAACCTGAGAGCAGTTACACGTTTGAGGTAGGTAAAATCAGAGAGTTGCACACCCAGTGAGTAGTTACCAAACACCATTTTCCGCAGGTAAGCGAACGAAGTGAGACTCCGTGTACAAGAGTATGCGGGCAATGGTGATCGTACAAAGATGAAGTGCCTGTGATCAATTACCCTTGCTTTTAACCAGCATGGCCGGGTCAGGCAGCCTTCAGCCATAACAAAGCATGAAAACCGGAACGTGGGAAATTACAGCTGTTTTTTTGAACAGATGTTCGGATAAGAGTCTGTGTAAAGTCTCTACCCCGGATCTCTCATGAACATGTTGTCTGATTTGAAAAGAAATACATAAAAACAGATGCAGGTAATGTCCGTAAGCAGTCTCAAATTTCGACACAATGTTCACCAGAGGTCAGCTCAGGCGGCACCATCTTCGCCGGTGTTCCGGCAACACATATACAAAGGTATAATGAGTTACCAGAAACTACTGAACCTGGCACTGCCTGAGCTGATGAGAAATCCGGGCTGCCTGCTTTTAGGTATCCCGGTTCTGGACAAGCGCGATTTGCAGCTAAAGTCCCCGCCATGCGGCCAGGAGTGAACGTCCGAAGATGGGTGGGCAGGAAGCAGGTGCGCACCTGTGAGCAGTTACGTTACTTTTTATGAAGTGGCACTTGTCTTGTTTCTCTCGCAGGTGGTGTCAGAGCAGCCACCTTTACAGTAATAGCCGAAACCAGACTCCCAGGTAATGCCGCCTTTAGGACATGTTTCCACATATTCCGAATATTTGACAAGCCGGTTGACTATGGCCTTGGGGATGGAGTGCTCCATCTTGCAGGCGGCCTTGTCAGCTTCGACAGGATCAACTCCGAGAACATTGGTCAGGAAACGCTCTAAAGCCACATGACGCCGCACAATCTCCTGGGCCTGCTTCTCTCCTTCAGGGGTAAGGGTGATGAGGTCATAGGGAGCATAGTTGATAAGCTCCATTTTTCCCAGTGTTCGCAAGGCAGTGGTGACAGAAGACGCCCGGACGCTCAGGTACTGAGCAATATCCTTGGCCCTGGCAGCCCTTTTGTCTTCAGAGATGTGATAAATCGCCTCAAGATAGTCTTCCTGGCTTGCAGATAGTTTAATTGTTTCTGGCATACAGATACCTCTTGTTACGAGTATGGAGTTCTTCTAAAAAAATACGCGAGATTGATAAAATGTCAACTATTCTTTTTGTCGCTGCCTGGATATTTCTATGTATCTTGTTAATATATAATAAAAATTATATTTTTCGCTTGAAGCCTAATATAATTAGACCTGGCGGGTAATGATGCTGAGAGTGTCCTCTGGTACCTGTTTCCATCCCCCCCGTCTTCGCAGGATGTAACGCATGTAACTTTTCACAGGGTATGTAGCCTCTTTGTTTTACCTGCTTTGCGTCTGCAGCTGCTTTCAGGCTGCCCGGATCAGGGCAAGTGCGATTGGCAGGTATAGCCTTTCTCTGCGGCAGGTCGTGATCGCCCGAAGAGGGGTGATCTGAGAGCAGGTGCCGCACGATTGTGATTGGCCGCATAGAGGGTTGCAGCTGTGCTCGTCACGCTTGCCAGAATCTGGTTAGCTTGAAAACATAAAGCAAGGTGATATTTGTCATGAGACTATTTTTTCTCTGGCGAGAAGTAAGGTGCGCGGCTTTTCTGGAAGGGGAGGGGGGACAGCTCGGAAGTGAATTATTGTAACTGGTCACGGGCACTTCATCTTTGCCCGATCACTCTTTTATGCATGTTCTTGTGCACGGAGTCTCTCTTCGCTTGCTTTCCTGTGCGAAAGAGTGCCTGCGCAATCCTGAGGCACCCATGTCCAGTTAGACGGCAGAAGAAGAGAATAACACAGAAGTACAGGTCCCGTGACTGGTTACGGATTTTTTTGTATTTGAGTCGCTGTTTTTTTATCAGCCGGTTTTTTTTTATCAGCCTGATAGAGAAGGTGATGCCAGAGGGAAAAACCGACAAGTACTGCCCCGGCACCTGTGTGGATGTTTTTCATTGTTTTGCTGCCCTTTAAAAGGGGGGCAGTGACGACTGCTATTCCCATGGCAGCGGTCATGCCAATCTTGGCGATTTCCTTTTTGGTTTCACGATCGATTTTTTCTGGCATTTCTCCGCTTTCTTCTTTCAATGGTTTTTTTGGTGCCTTTTCCGGTTTCGACCGCCAGCAGAGCGGTCAGAGCCGTTGCGATCCCACAGGCTACAGGTATAAATGGTGCCATAATTACCTCTAAAAAAGCAATAAAAAGATGCTGAAAGGTTTATTTTTTTGCATTCTCTTTTTAGAGTAAAACAAAAAAGATATTTAACATAGATAATTTTATATGCAACAATATTGTTAGAGGGAAGCAAGATTACTTTTTGGAGCTAATCCTGAGTCCATCTGCTTTACCTCTGTAGCTGCTTGCACAGGGCTGGTGATAATACTTATTATATATTCGTAATATCGTACTTTGTTTGTTGACTCTTGTCTGCCCTTTTGCTACAATTCTTCCTGGCGGTCGCTGGTGGGCCTGAAGCAAGTAAAACCGGAAGGGGTACGTGCCCTGCGAATGGCTGCCTTTTGCCCTCTTCTCCTCAACTTTTTTATGTGAAGTTTTATGAGTGTTGACAGTGTAGAACAGACTACAGAGGATCTTGTTTCTGAAAATTCAGCTGTGGAGACCGTAAAGATACGGATGGTTCCTTCTGCCCAGGCGCAGAAGGAGACTCGCTGGGTTGTTCTCCTGGCGGTTTTGACGGTTTTTTGTTGTGGGCTTTTCATTGCCATGCGCTGGCAGCATCATGAGGAAAACGAGGCGGAAGCCTGGCAGATTGATGCCTTTACTATCTTTAATTCTCCTGAAATGGGTGTCTTTACTTCCCTGCAGACAGCAGCGCAGGAAATAATTGATGCGCATACCCTCAGCGAGGCCCAATCCTGGCCTGAGGTGAAACAGCTGGAAGATGACTATATTACTCCCTTTGTTCGCGATGTAGCCTGGGAAAAGCATGGGCGCATTACCTGGACCCTGAAGGATCTTCGTGCTGAGGAGCGCCATATTGCTGTGTATTATGGAGCACCTGCAGGCAGGGAAGTACGCGGCCTGTTTCTGCTTGTTTTGCTCCATGACCATACTAAAAAGCAGGGGAATGCGGCTGTCGGTCCGACTCATGCGCCCTACGAAATATGGTATAACGCGAATATCACTCGCCAAATACCCGATGTGATCACCGACCAGGTGCTGATCGCTGCAGGATGGAAGGAAGTTGTTTCCCGAAGCGGCGACGATGAAAAGAAAAGGTAACTGATCACGGGCACTCCATCTTTGCCCGATAACCATTTTCCGCATACTCGTGTGCGCGGAATCTCATTTCGTTCGCTTACCTGCAGAAAATGGTGCTTGTCCAAATCTGAAGCACCCGTGACCAGTTACACGTCAGAAGCAGAGAATAACGCTTAACGTGCAGCCCCTGTGATTGGTTACAGGAAAAGACTCAAAGGAAAAAGGTAAAATGAAGATATCTTCCCTGTTATGTAAAACGATGATCCTGGCGGTGGCAGTCCTCTTCCTGACCTGCCTGAACATGCAGGCCCAGGATGGCACCAAAAAACGAATCGGGGTGACCCTGCACCCATACTATAGTTATGTTGCCAACATTGTCGGCGATGCAGCTGAAGTGGTGCCCCTTATCGGCGCTGGCTTTAATCCCCACAATTACAGGCCGCAGCCGGAAGACATAAAGGACAGCATGGCACTGGACATTGTGGTGGTAAACGGTATCGGCCACGATGAGTTCGCCTTTGAAATATTGGAAGCTGCCGGAATAAAAGATAAAATTGCATTCATTTATGCCAACAGGGACCTCTCTCTGATTCCGGTTTCCGGGACACTTGATGGCAAAAAGATGGTCAACCCCCACACCTTTGTCTCGGTGAACGCTTCAATCCAGCAGATATTTACCATCTCAAAAGAGCTGCAGAAAATTGATCCGGATAACGCGGAGCTGTACCAGAAAAACACCAGGAAATACGTCAAGCGACTCCGGAAGATGAAGGCTGGATTTATGCAAAAAGTGGCAGATCTGCCGGACGTAGATTTTCGCTGCGCCACTATTCATGGCGGGTACGACTATCTGCTTCAGGAGTTCGGTCTGCAGGTGACAGCTGTAATTGAGCCAGGACATGGCCTTGAGCCTACAGCCAGCCAGCTTGCAAAGACCATTGATGCTATCAAGAAATTAAATGTGGATGTCATTTTTACAGAGATGGATTTTCCTGAGAAATACGTGGACACTATTCACAGGGAGACCGGTATAAAAATACGGCATCTCTCTCACCTGACCAAGGGTGAATATAGTCCAGAGAGCTTTGAAATGGGGATAAGGGAAAACCTGGAGGCTCTTACTGATGCCTTGATTGAGGCGGCAAGCGAAAAAGGCGCAAAAGAGTAGGGAAAGGAGCATGCCAGATTACATGGAAAAGGAAAAAATACTATACGGGCCGGAAATCATCTTTGATAATCTGAGCCTGAAACTGGGGGGTAACCTGATTTTAAATGGTGTGTCCTTTACTGTTCAGCCAGGAACTATCCATTGCATTCTTGGGCCTAACGGCGGCGGCAAGACTTCCCTGATTCGATCATTGCTCGGACAGATGCCCCATGAAGGAGACATCCGGATTCTGTGGAAGAGTGCATTGCAGACAACCGGCTATGTGCCGCAGGCTCTGGATATTGACCGCACCCTGCCGCTGACAGTGCTGGATTTTATGACTATGATGTGTCAACGGCGTCCTATCTTCGCCGGCAGCAGTGCCGCTAAAAAAAGAATCATTCACCAGGCCCTCACCCGGGTGAACATGGTGGACAAAAAGAACTTTTTGTTTGGAGGCCTTTCCGGAGGTGAGCGTCAGCGGGTACTTCTTGCTCAGGCACTGATCCCCGAGCCTGGTCTGCTGATTCTTGATGAACCGACCAGCGGTCTGGACAAAGCCGGTGCGGCAATCATGCGGGGTATTCTGGAAGAGCTGAAAAGCCGGGGAACTACCATGCTCATGATTCATCATGATCTTGCTGAGGTGCGTGAGATTGGTGACATGGTTACCGTTATCAATAAAAAGGTGCAGCACTCTGGAAAACCTGTGGATATTTTAACTCCTGAAATTATTCTCAATATTTTTTCTGCCAAGTAATACAAGACTAACTATGGAAGCTTTATACGAAATATTGCGCGCTCCGATAATGGCGATGGGCAAGTCCGGGCAATTACCTGATTTTTTCCAATACGGATTTGTTGTCAATGCCCTGTTCTGCTCATTGCTGCTCGGCCCCGTTTTAGGTGGAACAGGGGTAATGGTGGTGACCAAAAAAATGGCTTTTTTCTCCCAGGCGGTGGGGCAGGCTGCCATGACCGGGGTAGCTCTTGGGGTGCTCCTGGGTGAGCCGATAACCGCTCCTTATGCCTCTCTCTTTGGTTTCTGCATTCTTTTTGCCCTGCTCCTCAACTATACCAGAAACCGTACCCGCATGTCGCCGGACACGGTGATTGGTGTCTTTCTCTCCATCTCCCTTGCGGTTGGCGCCTGCGTCTTACTCTATGTCACCGGCAAGGTGAACATGCATGTGCTGGATAATGTGCTTTTTGGTTCAATCTTAACGGTCAATGATACTGATATGAGTGTTCTCTTCATTGTTTCCGTGCTGACGATATTTGTCGGTACAATCCTCTTCAACCGTATGCTCATGGCCAGCTTTAATCCCAGCCTTGCCCATGCGCGTGGTGTTAATTCAAAGCTCTATGATTATATATTTGTGCTTATGATTACCCTGATAACCATTGCCTCGCTGAAAATAGTCGGTGCTGTTCTGGTGGAGGCGCTGTTTATTATCCCGGCGGCATCGGCAAGAAATATCAGCCGCTCATTGCGCGGTTTTTTTGGTTACTCTGTGGCCATTGCCATGATCAGCTGTATTCTGGGGGTTATTGTTCCCATGCAGTTTGAGATTCCTGTACCTTCTGGAGGCGCGATTGTTCTGGTCGCTTCTGTTTTCTTCTTTTTGACAATGCTTTGGCGCGTACTGTCAGGGCGTTATGGTGAGGCAACAGTATAAGGCAAAGTCAAGTAAAATAAAGGAGTTATGTCCCCTATGAGTAGTTATATGAAAAAAATATATGCAGTGACTATTTGCGGGCTTTTTTGCCTATTTTTGATCGTCAACCTGTCGTTTGCCCAAACAGTTGGGGAAAAAATACTGGTTTCAACCGATTTTTCCCAGGTACTCTCGCAGGCTCTTGTCGATGGAACCAGGCTTGAAATTGTCAGGGCAATCCCCAGAAATTACGCGCCTGACGCGTACCTTCAATATATCAAGAAACATTTTGCTGACTTTTCCGGCCTTGCCAGGGAAGCTGACAGTGTCATCAGCCTAGCCTCTGTCTGGCCGGCTGATCCTCTTTACCCGCAGGCAAGAAGGGCAAACATTCGTATTGTAAATATCGATGCCGGATCGCCTCTTGACGGTACAAGATCAGGTGTGCCGCTTTTGCAGCTTCCTGATGGAAAGTCTGCGCCGCAAGCATGGGCAAGTCCTGGCAATGCTGCACGTATGGCTGATATAGTCGCCACAGACCTGATGCAGCTCTATGCCGATGCAGGCAAACAAATCCAGAGCAATCTTGATTCGTTGAAAAGGGAGCTTTTCAAGCTGCGTACCAGATACGAAACAGCGCTTGCGGAACTCAGCTCCTTTGAAGTTATAGCATTTACCAGTGACTATTATTATTTAACTGATGAATTCGGGCTTATGATAACGGACTTTCTGTTGAAACCTGAAATAAAGTGGCAGCAGGAAGATATGGATATCCTTAAGGAGAAATTGGCTTCAGGGGGGATAAAGGGAGTTCTTTGCGCCTGGGAACCAAAAAAAGAGATAAAAAAAGTTATCACTGACTCCGGAGCAAGGGTGATCGTCATGAAGAAATTCACCAGCAAAGAGGGAGGCGGAGAAAAGGCGCAGCTCCTGGACTATTATCAACACAATCTTGACGCCTTGCTAACTGGACTGAAGGACTAAGCCGTAACTGATCACGGGCAAAGATGACGCACCCGTGCCCAGTTACACGTCGGAAACAGAGAATAACATGAAGTGCAGCCTTTCCCCCGTGATTGGTCACAAAGCAAGTAAAATAAGGAGGGCACATACCCTGTGAGGAGTTGCCTTGTCTTTACATATAAAAAGCTGCTGAGAAACCTCAGCAGCTTTTTATATGTGTAACTGATGTGTAATGATTGTCCGTTTCAATAGGAATAAGCGAGGGTATCTTCCACGAAGATCGGTGTTTTCTCTGGTGCTGCACAGATGTAGGCTGATTTATGGTTTGTGATCTTCTTTGCCGCTTTCTGCTCAGCTAAGTGTAATTTGGCTCTTACTTCCGGGTGCAGGTAACTCACTATTTCCTGAAGAGAGAACTCCTCTGTATGATTTGCTGACCTGTCAGCCAGTAATTTCAGACAAATCTCAGCAAATACTGAATAAAGCTGTTCGTTTTCCTTTTCACTGAGCTGTTCCGCCCGGATCAGACGAGCAAAGAGAGAATTATCAGGAAGGGGGTAATCTTCAACTTTAATGGAGCTGGCTGGTGCAACCTGAATTTTTTTTCCCATGATATCAAGTCTGTTAGGATTTTCCCTTTCAGGCATCCCCCCGGTCGAGTGGGAGGCGACCGGGGGGATTGAAGGAGGTTTAACGACTACGATTTTATAATAAGGCACATCTAATTTTATTGCAACAATAAAATTTAGATTTGTTTAAAAAAATTATTCAAAAGTAAATTTCAGGTACTGTGCTGTTTTATAAATCAAGTAAAACCAGGGTTATACATGGACCTTGAGTCGCTGCCTCTTTCTGGCCTGCTGCAAAAATTATTCAACAACCTCGAAACCAATGCTGGTGACAGCCTCACGCACAGCTTCCTTGCTCACTTCGCCTTGATATTTTGCCTGCTTGTTGTCGAGATCGACACTTACCTCACTGATACCAGCGATTTTTTCCAGAGCCTTTTTCACAGAGGCCACACAATGCTGGCAACGCATGCCCTCAATACCAATAATAGACATTGCTTTTCTCCTTTCAGATAATTAGAATCGAATAAAAAACAGTATCAGGAAACAGCACCCTGTTACCCCATGTATCTTACCCTTCATGCTCCTGTTTTTAACAGAAACGGAGAAGGAAAGGTAATAATATGTATTTTTTTTAATGCGCGGGTAAAAAATGAGAGAGTTGCAGCTTGTTGTAAAGGGAATGCATTGTGCCGCCTGCTCCAGTCGAATTGAGCATGTGGTGGGCAAACTGAGTGGTGTTAAAAAGGTCGAAGTGAACCTGGCAGCACAATCCATGTCCCTTGTCTGGGATGGACAGCTATCCTTTGAAGAAATCGCCGGTTGTGTTCAGAAGCTGGGGTTTGAGCTCGTTTTGCCTGATAAGAATGACGTGGACCTCCAAAACAGGGAGGAAGCTGCAGCAAGGCTTGCGCAGATGAAAAGAAATTTGCTCTATTGTCTTGTCCTGGCTGTGCCCCTCTTTATTATTGCCATGGGGGAAATGATTGGCCTGCCACTGCCGCAAGTGATTTCGCCGCACATCTATCCGGTAAATTTTGCCCTTATCCAGTTTGTCCTGACCGTGGTCATCATCTATTTTGGCCGTCATTTTTATGTAAACGGGATCCCGGCGTTGCTTCGCCGAAACCCCAACATGGATTCATTGATTGCGGTGGGTACCGGAGCTGCTTTTGTCTATTCAACCTGGAACATGATCGAAATTATATTGGGGATACAGGTGCAGACAAAGGTCATGGATTTGTATTTTGAGTCAGCTGGTATCCTGATTACCCTCGTTTCTCTGGGGAAATATATGGAGGCTCTCTCCAGGTCGCATACCACGGATGCCATTGAGCAGCTGATGCAGCTTACCCCTGACGTCGCGGACTTACTGGTGGAAGAAGAAGGGAAGCTGGAGCAGAAAAAGGTCCGGGTTGAGGAAATAGTTGTTGGCGATCTGTTATTGATTCGTCCCGGTGAGAGGATTCCTGTGGATGGACTTATCGAAAAAGGCAGCAGCTCTGTAGATGAATCCATGCTCACCGGAGAGTCAATGCCGGTGGAGAAAACAGACGGAGACAAGGTCACTGGAGGCACGCTCAATAAAAATGGCCTTCTCCATGTCCGGGCAGAGCAGGTTGGCAATGACACCATCCTGGCCAGGATAGTCCGCCTGGTTCAGGATGCCCAGGGTTCCAAGGCACCCATTGCCAGCATGGCTGATCGCATAAGTTTGTATTTTGTGCCCATTGTCATGATACTGGCGTTACTGGTCGGTCTTCTCTGGTACATCCCGGGAGGAGCTGATTTTTCAACCGCGCTTCGTTTTTTCATCGCCGTGCTGGTGATTGCCTGTCCCTGCGCCATGGGTCTGGCTACTCCCACTTCGATCATGGTCGCCACCGGCAGAGGTGCACAGCTTGGAGTGCTGGTGAAAAGCGGGGAAATCCTTCAACGCGCCGAAAAAACAGAGCTGGTCGTGTTTGATAAGACCGGAACCCTGACTAACGGTAAACCGATTGTGACCGACTTCCTGCTGGTTGACCAGTCAGAAAAGGAAAGTGAACTGCTTCAGCTGGTGGCATCCTGTGAACAGCATTCCGAACATCCACTGGCTGAAGCCTTGATAAACTATGCGCTGGACAGCGGGCTCAGCCTGCAGCAACCGGAAACCGTTACCCTCTTGCAAGGGAAGGGAATTGAGGCTAGAATAGCAGAGCGGTCACTGCTTTTTGGTAATCAGCAGCTCCTTAAAGAGGCTGTTGTTGCCGCGGATACTGTTCAGGAAAAAGTAGCAGAACTCACTGCCCAGGGGAAAACTGTGCTCTATCTGGCGATGGACAAAAGACTTGCCGCTGTTATTGCCGTTGCTGACACCTTAAAAGAAGAGGTACCGGCTGCTGTAGCCAGGATGAAGAAAAATAAGCTGCGATTGCTTATGTTGACTGGTGACCAGCAGACTACAGCAAACACCATAGCCGAACGTGCCGGTATTGATGAGGTGATTGCTGAAGTGATGCCGGATAAAAAGGCAGAAATCATAGCTGAGTTGCAACAACAGGGGCATGTCGTTGCCATGGTCGGTGACGGTATTAATGATGCTCCGGCTCTTGCCCAGGCAGACGTGGGAATCGCCATGGGGACAGGAATTGATATTGCCATCGAATCAGGAGATATTGTACTCATGCATGGCAATATTGAGGGCATTCGTACGGCGTTAGCTCTTTCCAGGGCAACCATGAGCAATATCCGGCAGAATTTATTCTGGGCCTTTGCCTACAATGTGGTCGGTATTCCTGTTGCAGCCGGATTACTGGTTTTGTTTGGCGGCCCATCCCTTAATCCTATGCTTGCCGGCGGGGCAATGGCCATGAGCTCGGTCTCGGTGGTGAGCAACGCTCTCAGGCTGCGTTTTTTTAAAATGTAAGGTACCTGCTTTCGCTCACCCCTCTTCGGGCGATCACGACCTGCCGCATAGAGGAGCCATGGCTGCCAGTCGCGCTTGCCCGAATCCGGGCAACCTGAAAGCAGTTACAGACGTAAAGCAAGTAAAACCAAGGTGGTACATGCCTGCGAGCAGGTGCAAAGAGAGTGTATCTTTTTCTGCTTTGCAGGTTTGGGCGGGTAGCTCAGCTGGATAGAGTGTTGGCCTCCGAAGCCAAAGGCCGCGGGTTCGAATCCCGCCTCGCCCACCAGCTTTTATTCAATGACAGGTAATTGATCGTCACTGATCACAGGCACTTCATCTTTGCCCGATCACTCTTTCCCGCATACTCTTGTACACGAAAGTCTCACTTCGCTTGCTTACCTGCGGGGAAGAGTGCTTGCACAATCAGTTACACGTCAGAAAAAGGGAATAACGTGGAACTGCAGACCCCGTGGTTGGTTACATTATACCGCAAAATACCTGGCCTGAGGATGATGTACAACTATCGCAGAGGTAGTCTGCTCCGGCACCATCTGCATGTTTTCCGTTAAACAGATGCCTATCTTTTCCGGTTGTAACAGATCGAACAATGGTCGCTGCAATTCCAGATCAGGGCAGGCTGGATAGCCAAAACCGTACCGGGCGCCGCGAACATTTTTCAGAAGACAGGCGCCATTTTTTCCTGCTTTTGGATCGCCATATCCAAGCTCCTCCCGCATAACTCCATGCCAGTATTCGGCCAGGGCATCAGTAAGCTCAACGCTCAGGCCATGAAGCATGAGGTAATCGTGGTACTCTCCTGACTCATAGAGCTTCATGGTTTTCTGTCCTATCCGCTCTCCGATGGTCACTACAAAAAAACCAGCGATATCTCCGCCCTCTTTGTCGGTCTTGAAAAAATCTGCAATACATTGATGTGGAGGCTGCTGTTGACGAGGAAAAGTGAATCTATACCTTTCCGGGACATCAACGACAAGAGTCTCTCCCTCTGAATGACAGGGAAAATAACCATAACTGACTCTCGGCTGCAGCAGTTTTTCCTGGAAACAACAACCAAGCAGGTGCTGATACAGGGGCTCAACCGTCTCCTGAATCATTGCCTGGTATTCTTCTGCCTTCATTTTAACCCGCCTGTAGCCCCAGCGGCCGCGAAAAAGCGCCTGCTTGTTCACATAGGGCAGCAGCTGATGGGCATCAATGTCCTCTACACATTTGTGCCCCAGAAAAAAGGGCTCAGGCACAGTGTTGTCTCGTTCAATGCTCATTTCCCTGATAATGCGCTTTTTCTGCTTCCCTGCTTTTTCTCCCTGGTAAACGGTTGAACGCAGTGTCCCCTCTTCATATTCCCGTACAGCTTTTAAACCGGCAAAGGCGTCAGCACAATAGACGACCTGGCCTCCATAGCCTGGCACGCAGTCCTGAGCGACAAATTTGGGGGTAAGGGCTGCCCCGCCAAGAAGTATGGGGATATTCAGGCCGGCTTCCCTGAACTGAGCCATGGACTCCTGCATGACCACCGCAGATTTCACCAGAAGCCCGCTCAAACCGATAAGATGAGCGCCAAGCTCTTTCGCCTTTTTGATGATCGTCTCTGTCGGTATCTTGATCCCGATGTTATGTACTGTATACCCATTATTTGAGAGAATAATATCCACCAGGTTCTTGCCAATATCATGCACATCGCCCTGAACAGTGGCGAGCAAAATCTTGGTGGCCGCTCCTTCTTCCTGCTTTTCCATAAAAGGTTCGAGATAACTCACCGATTTCTTCATGACTTCAGCAGATTGCAGGACAAAGGGAAGCAAGATTTCTCCCTTGCCGAACAGCTCACCCACATGACGCATGGCTGGTACAAGGATATGGTTAATGATATCAAGCGGCGCAAAACGCTCCATCAGCACAGCAAGCACGTCCTCCACCTCATCTTTTCTTCCTTTGACCACCAGATCAAACAGTTCTTTTTCTGCGACAACCTGCTTTATATCCTTACTGTCTTCCTCAATGGTATTCTCATCAAAAAACTCGATGAAACGCATAAGGGGAGTTTTTTCCTGATCTCCCGCCCGATCATATAGCAGATCCATACATACATCACGTGCTTCGGCCGGGATTTGCGCCAGGGGCAGGATCTTGGCGGCGTCAACAATGGCTGCGTCCAGCCCTGCTTCTACCGCCTGGGCCAGAAAGACCGAATTCAAAACACGGCGGGCTTTCGGGGTAAGCCCAAAAGAGATATTGCTTAGTCCAAGAACGGTGAAGCACCCTGGCAGCTCTTTTTTAATCAGCCTGATTCCTTCCATGGTCTGGATGGCAGCATCACGCAGATTTTCATCACCTGAACCGACGGTAAAGGTTAAACAGTCAAAGAGGATATCCCAGGGACGCAGGCCAAATTCGCCAACAGCGACTGCATAAATATCTTTGGCGACACGCAGCTTGTCTTCAGCCTTCATGGCCATGCCCTGTTTGTCAATGGTCAGGGCGACAACCGCCGCACCATATCGTTTTGCGACCCTGCATACCCGGCGGATAGTGACGCCGCCGTCTTCCAGGTTAATGGAATTAATGATGCTGCGGCCAGGGCAGAGTTTCAGGCAGGCCTCAATAACTTCCGGTGTAGTGGAGTCAATCACAAGGGGCGCCTTGACGGTGCTTACGCACAGTTTGACCAGGGTGGTCAGGTCGGCCAGCTCATCGCGCCCGGCATAGGCAGTGCATAAATCAATGACATGCGCTCCCTTTTCTTCCTGCTCCTGAACAATCTTCAGGCAGCTGTCAAAGTCATCTGCCAGAAGTAATTCACGAAATTTTTTTGAACCATTTGAGTTGGCTCGCTCCCCAATCAGAAGAGGAGGAATTTGCTGCTGCAATGCAACCGCCTGATACAGGCTGGACACCGAAGGCTTCATGAAACAACCTCCCGCACCGCAGGATGAACGCCCTTCAATGCCTCTACCAGTGCGCGTGTATGGACTGGAGTTGTGCCGCAGCACCCGCCTACTATACTGACGCCATACTCAGTGACAAATCTCTTCATATCAAGGGCATATTGCTCTGGGGTGAGCGGATAACAGGTCTTGCCGTCAATTACTTCTGGAAGCCCCTGGTTAGGCACACAGGATATACGCCCCGGCCAGTTTGCGCTTAAATAGCGAAGGTGCGATTCCATCTCTGCCGGGCCGGTTGCACAGTTCATCCCAAAAGAGAAGAGCGGAAAAGGCTCAAACGTTACTGCGGCGGTGGCGATATCGGTGCCAACCAGCATGGTTCCAGTGTTTTCAATAGTCACCGAAACCATGATCGGGATGTCTTTCTGCATGTCTTCAAACAAGGAAAAACAGGTTGTCAGGGTGGTCTTGATCTGGAGGAGATCCTGGCAGGTCTCAATAATAAGCAGATCAACACCGGCCTCTATCAAAGCCCGAACCTGCTCTTCCTGGGCCCTCGCCATCTCCTCAACCGAGATATGACCAAGTGACGGCAGCTTGGTCCCAGGCCCGATAGAGCCGCCTATATAAACATTACTTTTGCCGTTTACAGCTTTTCGGGCGCATTCCACCCCTGCATGGTTCAATGCTTCTGCCTGATCCTCAAGACCATACTCTTCAAGCACTATCCTGGAGGCTCCAAAGGTATTGGTCTCAATAACCATGGCTCCGGCTGCGACAAAACCGGAATGCAGTGCTGTTATCACCTCTGGAGCTGTGCTGTTGAGCAGCTCATTACAGCCATCTTTTCCCTGCCACGCCTCCTGGGGGATATTCATTTTCTGTAGATTTGTGCCACAGGCGCCGTCTACGATAATGAGTTCGTGTTCTGTCAAATTCATTGCTTCTTGGTAACTACTCACTGGGTGTGTAACTTTCTGATTTTACATGCCTCAAATGTGTAACTGCTCTCAGGTTGCCTATATTTGGACAAGCACGATTGGCAGCTATAGCCCCTCTATGTGGCGGGTCGTGATCGTTCAAAGAGGGGTGAGCTGTGAGTAGTTACGCTTCTTGTTCTCATTTTGTTGGAGAATTCCTGTTCCTGATCAGGACAGTAATCCGTTGCTTCTATGAATACAAATGGTATATTTTCAGGAATAGATGAATACTTTTCATGCAACGGTCTGTTTATGGCAATTCTGGAACGAGTTCACCTGGAAATTATCCGCGCAGTCAAGCAGTACGGCTCACTTACTGCTGCAGCTGAAACCCTGCACTTGAGTCAGTCAGCCCTGAGTCACAGTATACGTAAGCTGGAGCAGCAGGTTGGCGTAAATATATGGCGAAGAGAGGGCCGTACGCTGCACCCGACCCAGGCCGGTGAGTATCTCCTTGGTGTGGCCAATCGTCTGGCACCCCAATTTGTGCTGGCAGAGAAGCGTCTTACCCAGTTTGCCCAGGGAGAACGCGGCACCCTGCATATTGGCATGGAGTGTCATCCCTGCTATCAATGGTTATTGAAAATTACAGCAAGATACCTGTCTGACTGGCCAACAGTAGATCTGGATATAAAGCAGAAATTTCAGTTCGGCGGCATCGACGCCCTTCTAGGTTGTGAAATTGACCTGCTGGTTACCCCTGACCCTCTCTACAAAAAAGGGCTCATGTTTGAACCGGTTTTTGACTATGAACAGGTGCTTGTAGTCGGAAACGATCATCCGCTCAAAGGTGCAGACCATGTACAGCCAAGCCAGCTTATCGACGAAGTGCTGATAACCTATCCGGTACCCATTGATCGGCTGGATATTTACAGCCGTTTTCTGATGCCGGCGGGAATTGCTCCCAGGCAGCACAAACTGATCGAGACTACAGATATCATGCTGCAGATGGTGGCCAGTGGTCGAGGCGTGGCCGCCCTGCCCGGGTGGGTGGTGGCTGAACATGCCCACCGTTTTACCATCTACCCGGTAAAACTGGGAAAGAAAGGAATAGACAAGCAGATTTTTCTGGGCTTTCGTAAAGCAGATGCCAATATTGACTACCTGCATGCATTCCTGGAACTTGCCAGAGAGCACAGGGCTTAACCCCTAACCCGGATTTCTCATGAACATGTTGTCTGATTTAAAAAGAAACACATAAAAACAGATGAATGTGATATCCGTAAGCAGTCTCAAATTTCGACAAAATGTTCATGAGAAATCCGGGCTACCCCAGCTTTGTCGTTTTTTTTGCAGAAAAACAGCAAAAATGAGCCCTTTAAAAAAATATGATTTTCGAGGCTTGCTGATGCTCACAAGATCGGTAACAGTAAAATCATTCACTTCATTGGTGAGTAGAATCAGCCGTTCTCCGCCTTGGCACCTGATCCGTACGCCAGCTGGCGTGGGAGTGCTTCTCAGTAATGGGGAGCCCTGGCCCGGTTATATATTGTTTGGAGCGAACATGATAATTGCCATACCTGCAAGAGCTACCCCGGAGCCTATAAGATCCCATGCGGTTGGCCGAATACCGTCCACAGCCCACAACCACAAGATAGCCGTACAGATATACACTCCACCGTAGGCGGCATACACTCTGCCTGCTGCTGTTGGATGTAATGATAACAACCAGGCAAAGGCAGTAAAGCTCATCGCAGCAGGAACCAGCAACCAGAATGATTTCCCCTCACGTAACCAAAGATATGGCAGGTAACAGCCAATAATTTCAGTTAAAGCGGTAAGTAAAAAAAGACCTATCGTTTTTATTTCAGACAAAATATGACTCCTCGTAACTGATCACAGGCACTTCATCGTTGCCCGCTCACTCTTTCCCGCATAGCCTTGTAGAGCGAAAAAGAGTGCCTGTACAATTTTATCGCACCCATGACCAGTTACACGTCAGAAGTAGAGAATAACACTGAGGTACAGACCCCGTGATTGGTCAGGTTTGGGGTAGATGTCCTGCCTCAACCAAACCGGCCGGCAACAAGCTCGCTCATTGTGCGTTTGGGAACGTGGTGTACCCCCTGTTCATCGCGCCAGTAACGGATATTGCCGTCAACGTCCAGATCATCCACAACCACCTCTTCAACGGGCCTGCCAAGAGCTACAACCAAAAGTATTTTTAGATTTTCTGGAATAGTAAGTGCTGACCGCAGCCTGGCATGGTTAACAGCGGCAATCATGCAGCCGCCAAAGCCTTTCTCCCGGGCAGCAAGCAATATTGTCTGGGCAGCGATACCATGATCGCAGTAGAAGTTATCAGCTATAGCGCTGTCTCCGGTAATCACGATATAGCCTGCAGGCCGCTCGTGAGGTTCCGGGCCTTCCCAGTCTGACAGATATCCGGCCCAGGACAGGCAGGCAAACACCTTACTGTTCACCTGCTCGTCAGCACAAAGGATATATTTTAACGGTTGACGATTAGCGGCAGAAGCGCAATAGCGTGTCATTGAAACCATCTCTTCCAGCTCCTGCATCCCGATTTTCTCCGCTGCATCAAACCGTCTGTAACTCCTGTTGCCTTGTATCAGTTTCACTACATCCATTTTTTCATATACCTTATGTTTGAATTTAATCAACAAGCATTGCCCTGACCGCTTTTCAAGCGGATAAAATAACGCTATCATGATAGGCTGATTTAATCAACACCACCCGTAACTGCCGCCAGTCGCGCCTGCCCAAATCCGGGCGGGCTGACGTTACAGGCTTGAAACAGGTGCAGCCAGGGTGCTGCGCACCCTGTAAATGGCTGCCAATACAGACAAAACACGCCTTGAGAGTATCCTTATGGGAGCAAAAGTAACACAGCTGTACCGGAAGATAAACGACACCTTTGCCTACTGCTTCAATGTCGAATCTTCCGCAGTCTTAACAGATGAAGAAGACCACAAGCTCCGGCTTATCCTGGCCGAGGGTTTTCTGCTCAAAAGCGTTTCTTCGCATCTTCCCCTGGAAGCAGAGCGAATAGTTGAAATAGGCCCACGCCTCAATTTTGCTACGGCCTGGTCAGCCAACATGGTGTCCATCTGTCAGGCCGTTGGCCTGGATGCCATTACCAGAGTGGAGCGAACCCGCTGTTACGTTGTTCCGGAAGGAGACGAGCTGCAGCAGTTTATTGACAGCCATCACGATAGAATGACCGAGTGTGTCTATCCTGAAACAATTACCAGCTTTGCAGCAGGCATTGAACCTGAAGCGGTTTACGAGATTGATCTCAAAGGTAAAGGCCCTGACGGGCTGCAGGAAATCCCCGGCATCTCTATGGACGAGTGGGATCGAAATTTCTACTATGAATATTTTGTCAATAAACATGATCGCAACCCGACCATTGTTGAAATAATGGATCTTAACAACGCCAACTCAGAACATTCCCGCCATGGTTTTTTTCGCGGCAGACAGATTATTGACGGAGTTGAACAGGAAACAAGCCTTTTTAATCAGGTTATGGAAACGCTGGAAGCCAATCCCAGGGGCAGCGTCATTGCTTTCAAGGATAACTCCAGCGCCTTGCAGGGACATACAATAACAACCCTTCATCCGCAAAAACCAGGCGAACCCTCGTTGCTGGGAGAGGTCAGCGTCACCTGTCATCCTCTGCTTACAGCAGAAACCCATAATTTCCCCACCGGTGTTGCTCCTTTTCCTGGAGCGGAAACAGGTACCGGCGGGCGCATAAGAGATGTACAGGGGACAGGGCAGGGTGGGTTTGTCATGGCTGGTACAGCAGGATATTGTGTCGCTGGTCTGCATATTCCAGGGTATGAGCTGCCCTGGGAAAAGCCTCTGCCTTGCCCCGGTAACCTTGCCTCCGCCCTTGAGATTGAAATTGAGGCAAGTAACGGCGCCTCTGATTATGGTAACAAGTTTGGCGAACCGCTTGTTCAGGGGTTTACCCGCTCTTTTGATATGCGGCTTGAAAACGGTGAGCGCTGGGGGTTTCTCAAGCCTGTGATGTTTACCGGTGGTATTGGCCAGATCGATGACCGCCATACCACAAAGAAAAAAGAAGAGAAAGGCATGCTTATTGTCCAGGCAGGCGGCCCGGCATACCGGGTTGGTTTTGGCGGAGGCGCCGCCTCCAGCATGCTGCAGGGAGAAAATGTCTCTGACCTTGATTTCGACGCTGTGCAGCGAGGCGACGCGGAAATGGAGCAGAAGCTGAACCGGGTCATCCGCGCCTGCAATGAAATGGGAAACAGGACATTGGTGGATGTTATTCATGACCAGGGAGCGGGCGGCCCAGCCAATGTACTCAAAGAACTGGTCGAGCACTCCGGCGGACGGGTGGAAATTCGCAACATCCGGGTGGGTGATCCCACCATGTCGGTACTGGAAATATATGTGGCTGAATATCAGGAACGCTGCGGTTTTCTCATTCGTCCGGAAAACATTGAACAGTTCCAGCGGATCTGTGCCCGGGAAAAAGTGGCCTGTGAGGTCCTTGGTGAGGTGACAGGAAACCTGCGCTTTGTGGTCCATGATGCCCAAAATAACACGACCCCTGTAGACATTGAAATAAATGAGCTGCTGGGCAACATACCACAAAAAGAATTTGCAGACTCCCGCCTCAGGCAGGAGTTCAAACCACTTGAAATACCTGAGACCATGACGGTTCGTGAGGCGCTTTATGAAGTGCTCCGCCTGGTTTCAGTCGGGTCCAAACGCTTTCTGACCAACAAGGTTGACCGCGCTGTTACAGGCCTTGTTGCCCGGCAGCAATGCTGCGGCCCACTGCAGCTTACCGTAGCTGATGTGGCGGTGATTGCGCAAAGCCATTTTGGCTGCACCGGTATTGCCACGGCCATTGGTGAGCAGCCCGTAAAAATGCTCATTGATCCCGCTGCCGGTGCCAGAATGGCGGTTGGTGAAGCCCTGACGAATCTGGTCTGGGCAAAGATTGATGATCCTGAACAGATCAAATGTTCTGCCAACTGGATGTGGGCACCGAAGCTTCCTGGTGAAGGTGCGGCGCTGTGCGATGCTGTTACAGCCATGTGTGAGGCCATGAAAGCAGTCGGTATAGCTGCTGACGGTGGCAAAGACAGTCTCTCCATGGCCACCATGGTCGACGACGAGATTGTCAAGTCGCCTCGTGAACTTGTTATTTCTGCTTACGCCGCTATGGGTGATATCCGAAAGGTTATTACCCCTGATATTAAACAGCATGGCAGCACCCTGGCACTTCTTGATCTTTCCGGAAACAGGAGCAGGATGGGGGGCAGTGCCCTGGCACAGGTTCTGGGCCGTCTTGGCAATGATGCCCCTGATATGGATCACCCGGTACTGGTTAAAAGGGGAGTACACGTCATTCAGCAGGCCATTGAGAACAACCTGATTCTTGCCGGACATGACCGAAGTGATGGCGGTCTGGTAACCACGATGCTGGAAATGGCCTTTGCCGGAAACTGTGGATTTGATGTTGAAATAAGTGAGGAGCACCCCTTCATGGCGGCACTTTTTGCGGAAGAACTGGGCCTGGTGGTTGAATGCCACCCTGATACCCTCCAGGCATTACAGCAACTGTGCGATAATCACTCGGTTCCGCTGACCATACTGGGAACAACCATTCCAGAAAAAACCATCACCATTTCCTGCGGAGGAAATGAGGTGCTGCGGGAAGATATGCGCCTTCTTCGGCAATGGTGGGAAGAAACCAGCTATCAGCTGGAAACATTGCAGGCAGATCAGGCCTGCGTTGAAGAGGAAAGAAAGAACAGCTATGACCGTAAAGGGCCAACCTATCACCTTCCTTTCAAGCCTCAGGCAACAGACAGGGCTCTTCTGAAAAAACAGCAGAAACCAAAAGTTGCCATTCTTCGTGATGAAGGCTCCAACTCTGACAGAGAGATGAGCTCCGCCTTTTATGCCGCTGGTTTTGAACCATGGGATATCTGCATGAACGATCTGTTGACTGATCGAATCTCTCTGGAGCCGTTTCGTGGACTGGCTGCAGTAGGTGGGTTTTCCTATGCTGATGTACCGGAGAGCGCCAAAGGCTGGGCCGCCACAATTCGATTTAACGAGAAAATGGCCAGACAGTTTCAACAATTCTATGAGCGTCCCGACACCTTTACCCTGGGTATCTGCAACGGCTGCCAGCTCTTTGGGCTGCTTGGCTGGGTTCCGTGGCAAGGACTGGAAGCTGAACAGCAGCCCCGCTTTATCCGCAACCGATCAGGTCGCTTTGAGTCACGCTGGGCCACAATCAAGGTACAGCCAAGCAGGGCCATGATGTTTAAAAAAATGGAAGGACTGATTTTTGGCATCCATGTGGATCATGGTGAAGGAAGGCTTTATTTTCCTGAAACTGCAACAAAAAAGCAATGCTTAGAGGAAAAACTCTGCCCGGTTGTATATGTTGATGACAATGGCCAGGCAACAGAAAGCTATCCCTGCAACCCCAACGGCTCTCCTGGCGGTATTGCAGGGTTGTGCTCAGCTGACGGGCGACACCTTGCCATGATGCCTCATCCGGAAAGGGTATTTTTGCCCTGGCAGGCGCACTGGCTGCCGCAGGACATGGCGGATATCGAGGTGTCCCCCTGGCTAAAAATGTTCCAGAACGCATACGCATGGTGTATGCTATAACGCCTGGCCTCCTTTATACAGGCTTTACGTCTGTAACGTAACCAGTCACGGGGGCTGTACTTTAAGCGTTATTCCCTGTTTCCGACGTGTAACTGGCCACGGATGCAGCAGAATTGGACAGGCACCATTTTCTGCTATACAAGGGTATGCGGGCAATGGTGATCGTGCAAGGATGAAGTGGCTGTGATCAGTTACAGATGGAATATGTTTTGCATAAGATAAAAAGGGGCGGCTCTGTATCGGTGAACAATTGCGGTTTCCGTTACTTTTTCGTAACCCCCGTAAAATAATAATGTAATCGCAGCTACAGGGATTGGTTACTATCATGCAGCTCAGGGAGGAGACAATGTCAGGTATTAACAGTTTAGGAAACGCATCTTACGCAGCGCAAAGCGGTGTCAGTCAGTCGCTTGAGCGGTTGAGCAGTGGCAGCAGAATAAACAGTGCAGCAGATGATGCTGCAGGTCTGGCGATTTCAGACAGGATGAATGCCCAGATACGAGGGTTGAGCCAGGCCTCTCAAAATGCCAGCGACGGCATTTCACTGACCCAGACGGCCGATGGAGCTCTGGGAGAAACCTCTGATGTCCTGCAAAGGATGCGGGAACTCGCTGTACAGGCAAGCAACGCCATCTATAATGATTCAGACCGGGCCGCTTTGAATCAGGAGTTTACCCAGCTGCAGGAGCAGCTCGACAGCATTTCCGGACAAACCACTTTCAACGGGCAGTATATCCTTGATGGCAGCCTTTCTTCCGGTCTTGACCTGCAGGTTGGAGCAAACAGTGAGCAAACAGTGAGCGTCAATGTCGCTTCTGCCACAGCCTCAGCCTTAGGTGTTGACTCGTTGAATATTGGCACGGCTGCAGATGCCCAGAGTTCCTTAAGTGCCATAGATGATGCCTTATCTTCGGTTGCTGAAATCAGGGGCGATCTGGGTGCCACGCAAAGCACGCTGGAGTCTTCGATAGCAAACCTGAACAATGAAATCGAAAATATTTCAGCGTCAAATTCAAGGATTGCCGATGCTGATTATGCAAAGGAAATTTCCAGGCAGATTCAGGCAAATGTTCTTGAACAGGCTGGTGTTGCCATGCAGGTACAGCAAAACAAGCTCGAAGGCAATACGCTGCTTTCCCTGCTGCAATAACCTGAAAACATGTAGCCATCACCAGGTCTGTACTTTAAGTGTTACTCTCTGTTTCTGATGTGTAACTGGTCACGGGTGCAACAGAATTGGACAGGCACCATTTTCCGCAGGTAAGGTAAGGTTGCAGCTTCCACAGCGGACAATACAAGGCACCGGGCATATGGCTGTGTCCATAAATGAGTGCGAATGGAAGCATGACGTTACGGGATTTGCGAGGAAAATGGTTCGCCACGTCGAACATATGTTGACAAGCCTTCTCATGGAAGCAAGCGAAGTGAGATTTTCGTGTACAAGAGTATGCGGGCAATGGTGATCGGGCAAAGATGAAGTGCCCGTGATCAGCTACAAAAACATTCACGGGGCAGGTGAGACAGGCCCGGTGATCCCCCCCCTCTAATTCCTGGCAATCTGAAAGTAGTTACAGGCATAAAGCAGGTACAGGCAGGGTGGTCTATGCCCTGGGAGTAGCTGCTCACACACTCTGACAGGTTGATGACGGCCATAGCTGTGAAACAAGCATCCCGGTCAGCATCAGGACGCAGCCTGTCATTGCTCTTCCCGAAAGAATCTCGTCAAGCAGCAGCCAGCCGCCTAGTGCAGCAAACGGTGCCTCCAGGCTGAGCAGAATCGCAGCATGTGAAGGATGCGCCTTTCTCTGGGCAACAACCTGCAAGGTATACCCTGCACCAACAGAAATAATCCCGCCATAAAAAAGCGGAAGCCATGCTGACAGAACGCCTTTCAGGGAAAAAGGCTCAATAAGAAGCCCAATACTCAAACTAAGCAGTCCACAAAGAAAAAATTGCACCATGGCAAGAGTGACAGGACATGACCGTGGTGACAGATAGGCCAGAACAAGAACATGGCCGGCCCAGAATAAAGCACCAATGGTTACCAGCAAATCGCCAAAACACATTGAGAAAGCACCTTTGACTGAGAGCAGATAAAGACCTCCTGCGGCCAGTACGGCTCCGAACCAACTGCCTGTACTTGTGCTTCGATGAAAAAAAAGACCTAAAATCGGCACAAGGACCACATACAGCCCGGTAATAAAACCTGCTTTTCCGGCGGTGGTGTACTGAATGCCAACCTGCTGCATGGTTGCTCCGCCAAAAAGAAACAGGCCGGCAAAAAAACCTGCTTTTCCGGGAGAAATATATTGTCCCTCAAAAGGCTGGTATTTTTTTTGTTGTCGAAGCACCAGGGGGATCAGGCAGCATCCTCCCAGAATAAAACGAACGCCATTAAAACTATAGGGCCCGACGTGCTCCATACCGGCTACCTGGGCAACAAATCCTCCGCCCCATATAATGGCTACCAGCAACAAGAGGGTATTTGAATACCACTGCGATTTTTTTATGTTCCTGCCCACGCTGCTTATAACCTGCTGATTTTTCTTTTACTGATATGCAAGTGCATTGACTTTATGTTATGCTGTGCCGACTTTTGAGCTCAGCCATTTTCGGGCGATCACGATTGGCTGCATAGAGGGGCTGTAGCTGCCAATCGCGCTTGCCCAAATCTGGGCACCCTGAAAGCAGCTACAGGCTTAAAGTCAAGTGAAATCAGTGAGCTGCATGCCATGTGAGTAGTTACCCAAAAGTTACTGAACCTGGCACCGCCTGAGCTGATGAGAAATCAGGGCCGGGCGGATGCTGCACACTCGTTTTTACCCAGATCCAGTTCTTCCTGCTTATCATCTTCAAACTGCTCAAGATTGGCATTTACCAACCTGATGGTGGCGTATTCTTCTGGCTGGGGACGCATGTGATTTTTGATAAATGCTATAAACTCAGTTTCTTCAGCAATATCGTAGATGTCTTTGTTTCTCGCAATTACTTCGCCCAGTGGCAGCATGAAAAGCAGGTCACTGTTGGCTTCCTGCCAGCTAATATAATGACCAGGTAACACGTTGAGTTCGGTATCAAGTTTTTTTACCTTACCAATGGTGTCAAAAAGCTGTCGGGCCCACTCTTCTGCCTTGCCTCCCAGATCAGGGCGACCAACCGAGTCGATAAAAATGGTGTCACCGGAAATGATGTATTTATCAGCTATGATAAAACAGGTGGAGCCTGGAGTATGACCAGGGGTAAACTTGACTCGTACAACAGGGGTGCCATCTGAGAAAGCGAATTCTTCGCCATCAACGAGTTGTGTGTAACGATTCTTTGAACCGGTAAAATCATCTTCATTGGCATGAAAAATTGCTCCTGTCCGCCTGGAAATATCCCTGCTTCCAGCTATATAATCGGCCTGGAGGTGGGTCTCAAAGGTACGCACAATTTTACAGTTATGCTTTGTGGCAAAATGAAGATAAAAATCTGCAGCCCGCGATGGATCAAAAAACATGATTTCATCATCATTTATAAGTCCATAGCTGCAAGAGCCCTTTCCTGGACGGATGAACTGATACAGTGAAAAGGAATCCTGCTCTTCTATGAGTCTGGGAACAAGCAGATTGCCCCAGGATTTAATGCCACCGGCAAGATACCCGATGTCGGTAAAATTATGTTTTTCCAGTATTTCAGCGACATATCTGGCTGATCCTTCCTTGGCGCACACAATGCGGATTTTCCTGTCACGGGGAATTCTGGCCACACATTCCTCTTCAATCTCCATGAAGTCGTAATAGGAAATATTGAGCATGGTAAAAGGATAAGGGCTCTCTATCTGGAATCGATTGAAATCTTTGTCATTTCTGACATCAAGTACAAGTATTTCCTCTTTTTCTGTTAACCACTGGAAAAGTTCTTTTGCTTCATATTTGAAAATTGACATAACAGTTAAATCCTCACAGGTAAAATTACTTGTCACTCTTTTTTACAGGCCGTTCATCATCAAACTGTTGTATACTTTTTTTAGTACCTTACTCTTCATTTCCTGTCATAAAAAACAAGAAATTATTTGAGGTGTAAGGCCTCTTGGGTTGCGGGTTTTCCGCATTAGATACTATCATAGCAAATTTGTACCTGCTTCCAAACTACCTTTCTCCGGGCGATCACGATTGGCAGCGTAGAGGGGCTATAGCGACCAATTGCGCTTGCCCGAATCTGGTTATCCTGAAAACAGTTACAGGCTTAAAAGCAAGTTCCCCCCCCATTCCGCCGAAACAAGACGGTACAAGAGAAAAGATCGCCAAGCCGGATGTGTGCAACCTGTGGGAGCGGCTGAAAAAGTATGAAACAACGGTATGACAGGACACCGGTTGCCTGGAATCTCTCATTTCAGCAAGAACCTCTTAGGCAGGAATACCCCGATCTATCACCCAGATCCTGTCTGCCTTGCCATGCTGTACGGCAAAACAGGGAAAAATCAGTTAAATCGGAGGTACAGCTGCGCAAGTCGGGACAGCATAATTCGGATGGTTTCAGTGCCCGCTTTTTCTGTGCCACTCCTGGTGTTGCTGGACGTCCAGTCCACGCTTCCAGGCCCACCGACTTGTAGCCGATGGGTGGGCAGGTACCCTGAAACCTGAGATAGTGGCTTATTCCTTATTCCCTCCTGATCCTGCCCTCGGCAGGGTTTTATTTAGCACTGCAAATCCAGCAATCGCGGCCAGAATTGAAGCGATAAATATAGCAATTTTAGCATCGGCAATGATAGCAGCATCGACAAAAGCCAGTTCACTGATAAAAATTGACATGGTGAACCCAATGCCGCCCAGAAGAGATACCCCCCAAATATGTACCCACTTCAAATCATTTGAGAGTTCGGCAAGGCCGCTTTTTACCACCAGAAAACTGAAGCCAAAAATACCTGCCTGTTTACCCAGGACAAGACCTGGAATAATCCCTAAACTTACTGAACCTGGAAATCCCTGCAATGTATCGGCGTCAATGGTAACACCTGCGGCAAAGAGGGCAAAAAGCGGCAAAATTACAAAGGCCTGTACATTGTGCAGGTTTTGTTCCAGATAGATACCTGCAGGAATCATATCTTCTGCAGCAAGGTAGATTTGGTTTATAGCGCGAAACTGTTTTTTATTGTCTACCATGCTGTCGCGGGTGAGGCCTGTTTTTTCCAGGGAGGAAATGCGCTTTTTTATGACCCTGAAAAAATCTTCAGGGTCAATGCTTGCCTTCACCGGATAAACCATGGCAATAAGTACTCCGGCTATGGTTGCATGGATACCGGAGAGAAATATGCAAATCCAGATACCGAGTATCAGCATGATGTGCAGCCCGGGAGTTCGATGTTTATGACGAATGAGCCAGGATAGAACGGCGAGCAGCAACATCGCGACGAGTAATGCGGGGGCTGAAATTTTTGTCGTATAAAAAAGTGCTATCACCATAACTGCCATAAGGTCATCGACGATGGCAAGTGCAGTGAGAAACACTTTAAGGCTTATCGGCACTCTCTTGCCAAAAACTGCCAGTACGCCAAGGGCAAAGGCAATGTCTGTAGCCATCGGGATGCCCCATCCTGAGGCGGTTGGTCCTGACGGATTAAAGGCAAAATATATCAGTGCCGGCACAATTGCTCCACCAAATGCTGCCATAACCGGAAGGATGGCTTTTCTGGGAGTTGACAGCTCTCCGATAAGGATTTCCCGCTTGATCTCCAGTCCGACTACAAAGAAAAAAATGGCCATAAGCCCGTCTTTGACCCAATAGTCCAGGGTAAGGTGATATTGTTTTCCCGCAAAATAAGTACCAATATCCAGATGACTGAGAGTATGGTAGAGCTGTGACCAGGGGGAATTGGCCCAGATAACGGCGGTAATTGTTGCCAGAAGCAGGATAATGGAACCTGATGACTGGGAGTGAAGAAAGCGATCAAATAACGACTGTGGGGATTTATCTTCAGCGTACATTGTTTTCTGTGAGGGTGTTGAGGTTGCTGATAAGGATATCACGTGTGGTATTGTAAGCACTACCTGGGAAAAAGAGCAATCAATTTTTCCTGGTGAGGCGGGCTGCATCCTGTGTGAAATTTTTATTTAAAAATCGTTTTAGTTAGGTTATGCTGATATGTTTGATGCCTTTAGCCCGGATTTCTCAACAGCTCAGGCGGTGCCAGGTTCGGTAGTTTTTTGGTAACTCATTATATCTTGGTATATGTGCTGCCAAAATACTGGCGAAGATGGTACTGCCTGAGCTGACCTCTGGTGAACATTTTGTCGAAACTTGAGACTGCTTACGGATATCACATCTATCTGTTTGCTCTCAGGTTGCCCCTATTTGGACAAGCACGATTGGCAGCTATAGCCCCTCTATGCGGCGGGTCGTGATCGTTCAAAGAGGGGTGAGCTGTGAGGAGTTACGTGTTTATTACAATTCAGGAGATATGACATGGCGCGTTATAATGGGCCTAAGGGTAAACTGGCAAGGCGTTTCGGTATGAACGTGTTCGAAGCACCCAAGTATGACAGACTGTTAGCTCGACGGAGCAAGCCACCTGGTCAGCACGGTGACAAACAGTTTCACAAGAAGCAGTCCGATTATTCCCTGCAGCTGCAAGAAAAGCAAAAAGTCCGATTTATGTACGGCCTTCAGGAAAAACAATTCCGCCGGACCTTTGATCTGGCAGCAAAACAAAAGGGAATCACAGGTGACAATTTATTGATTCTTCTGGAACGGCGCCTGGATAATGTCGTTTTTCGTGCAGGGTTTGCTCACACCAGGATGCAGGCCAGACAAATGGTCAATCATGGCCATCTTTTGGTCAATAACCGTCGAGTTGATATCCCTTCCAGCCGGATTAAGGCCGGTGATATTGTCAGCATTGCAGACAAGTCAAAATCAAAGAAGATGGCTGCCGGTATCATTGAGGATAATCCTGTTTTTCATTATCCGGAATGGCTTACGGTTGAGAAAGAGAAGCAGAGTTTTACCGTTACCCGTTTACCGCTTAGAGATGATGTCACCAAGGATATTAATGAACACCTGATTGTCGAGTTTTATTCCAAGTAGGTAACTGCTCCCGGTTCACCCGTCTTCGGGCAGTCATGACTGGCCGCATAGAGGGGGCTGCAGCGACCAGTCGCGCTTGCCCGAATCTGGGCGAGCTGAAAGCAGATACAGGCGCATTAAAAGTACAATCAGGGCGATATATGTCCTGTGAGGAATTGTCCCAAGTAGAATCTGTTTGCCCCTGGTCTGGTTTATTGTTGTCCTGCGGTCGTTTTAATGCACAGGATCATCGGAATACCTGCAAAGCCAAGCAATCCGCATAAAATATAGGTTTGTTGCAAGCCAAGCAGGTCTGCACAAAAACCGACAGCAACGACGACGGCAGATCTCGCCAGAAAGCTGATCATCATGTAGATTCCATTTGCGGCTGATGATCCATCCTTGGAATGCTCCTGGATCATGGCCAGCATTACAGGGGAGGTTGAAAGCAGGGAGAACCCGGTAATAAGCAGCAGGACAAGCTGTAATGTTCCACTGGCAAAACTGAATGCCAAAAGGGAGGGCGGGGCGACCACTAAAGAAAATAACAACACTTTTTTTCTGCCAAAACGATCACTCAGGCTTCCGACTGTCATTACTCCGCATACGCCAGCTGCTTCAAAAAGGGCCAGCCCGGCGCCAGCCAGCCATACCCTGCCGCCTTGCTGTATGATAAAGAGCGGCAGAAAGGCCGTTAAGCAGGCATGCATAAAACCTCTGGTGACAAGGATTCCGGAAAGCGGCAGCAAAATGCCTTTCATCTCCATGCAGGTTTTGCGAAGAGAAGGAGGTGTCTTTGCCTGTATGTTGAGCGGGATATCTTTGAATTTGTAGTACATCAGCCCCGAAGCCAGTAGGCCTGCCAGCATTACCGGATAATATCCATCAAACCCCAGAAGCGATACGGCACTGATGATTGCCAGCGGACCAAGTGCCCGTGCAAGTTCCCCGCCAGTCATGTAGAAGCTCATCCCCCGACCGACCTTTGAACCAGCAACCTTGTAAATCAGAACTGGAGCAGGGACGTGGAATAAAGCAACGCTGACCCCGGTGAGAAACATCAAAATCAGCAGCACGCCATAACTTGGGGCCAGCCCAAGCAGTGACATGGGAATCGCTGTCGTCATTGGAGCCAGAATAATGAACCAGCGAACACTCATTTTATCTGCCAGCTTGCCGATATATGGGTTTAAAAGAGAGGGCAGCTGCATCATGGTCGAGAGGAATCCCGCCTGCCCCATGGAAAGCGAAAACTTTTCAATGATAAACGGAAGCAATGGCGCAAGAAAGCTGGAATAAATGTCATGGATAAAATGACAGATGGAAATCAGCAGTACCTTGCCACTGTTAAACTGTTGTGTCTGCTGCGCTTCTATGTTCATTTTTTTTTTGCATGGCGGATGACCACAGGGATGAATATACTTTAACCGGTAAACTGCTCACAGGGCATGTGCCACCCTGGTTTTCATTTGCTTTGAGGCTGTACCTGCTTTCAGATCGCCTAAAGACGGGTGAGCCGGAATTTAATCGTTGATATAGCTCTACAGGTCATTGTAGTCAAAGATAAAATGCCCTCCGTTACCTGCATTTTAGGTATGCCTGCTCACTGTGCCGGTAACTGCTCAGGGGCACTTTATCTGTTGCAGGAGCATAATTTCCCGCATATTTTTTGTGCAGGCAAGTCTCATCTCGCCTGCCTGGTGGAAATCGTGCCTGCATCACTCTGCCGCACCCGTGACCGGCTACAACCTGAAGTATCTACGCAGTTAACAATTTATCAACACAACCGGAGAATTCATTATGGCAAAAATACTGGTTCCTGTCGCAGATGGGATAGAAATGGTTGAGGCCCTGGCAATTGTTGATGTTTTTCGCAGAGCAGGGGCGGTGGTAGATATAGCCTCGGTTGGTGAGGAGCAGGTGATTACCTCATCTCATAACGTCAGGATAGCTGCAGATAAGTTCATTGGAGAGTGTAAGGGGGAGCAGTATGACTTGATTGCCGTACCAGGCGGCATTCCTGGTGCGGAAAACCTGGCTGCTTCCAATGTGCTTGCCGAAATGCTTCGCTCGCAGAATACTGAAGGGAGACTGTATGGTGCTATCTGTGCTTCTCCTGCAGTTGTGCTTCACAAGCACGGTTTACTTGATGGAAGAAAAGCCACCTGCCATCCGCTGTTTGCAGCGCAACTGCCAGATCAGCATGACACTGCTCAAGCCGTAGTTTGTGATGGAAACTGTGTCACCAGTCGTGGTGCTGGCACAGCTGTCATGTTTGGCCTTGAACTGCTGGGTAAACTGATGGGAGAAGAGAAGAAAAAGGAGGTCGCTGCGGGAATGGTGGTTGCAGTTTGAAAAAGTTGATTTCAGCGTTGACATGACACTCGTCCAAATCTGGGCAACCTGAAAGCAGTGACAGAGGTAAAGCAAGTGAAACCAGGGGAGTACATACCCTGTGAGCAGGTACGGTTTCAGGATAACAAAACCATAGATAACAGTTGAAAATTATGAAACAACTCACCTTATCCCCTTTACCTGGTTACCAGCCCTTTGACGGCCCGGTGCTTACCATTATTCTTGATGGGGTCGGTATCGGAAAAAAGGATGCCAGTGACGGGGTGTATCTTGCTCATACTCCGGTTCTTGACCGGATTATGCTAACCGGGATGGCTACGAGTCTCAAGGCGCACGGAACAGCAGTGGGGATGCCTGCGGACGATGATATGGGCAATTCTGAGGTTGGCCATAACGCTCTTGGGGCAGGGCGTGTTTTTTCCCAGGGAGCAAAACTTGTCAGTGAGGCCCTGACCTCTGGCAGATTATTCACAGGTGATACCTGGAAAGAGATGGTGGCAAAGACAAGGGCCGGAGGAACGCTTCATTTCATTGGTCTGGTTTCAGACGGTAATGTACACAGCCATGTTACGCATTTAATGCAGCTCCTGGATCAGTGCGTTCAGGAAAAGATAAAAAAGGTTCGAGTACATGGCCTGCTTGATGGGCGTGATGTCGGTGCCAAAAGCGCCCTGGATTATTTTGGGCCTCTGGAAAAAAAACTGGAAGAGTTGTCTGTTGATGGCAGGGATTATCGCATCGCTTCGGGTGGCGGTCGAATGGTTACCACCATGGATCGGTATAATGCTGACTGGAGTGTGGTTGAACGTGGCTGGAGGGCTCATGTTCTGGGTGAAGCACGTCAATTTTCCTCGGCAACCGAAGCTATTGCCACCTTCTACAGGGAAGATCCGTCCATGACCGATCAATATATGGACAGCTTTGTTATTGCCGATAACGGCAGGCCGGTGGGTACAGTTAAAGATGGTGATGCCGTGGCTTTTTTTAATTTCCGTGGTGATCGGGCCATTGAAATATCCCGCGCCTTTGAAGAAGCAGATTTCAGGGAATTCGACCGTAAACGCCGACCAGATGTTTTGTATGCCGGTATGATGCAGTATGATGGAGATGCCTTGATCCCGGAGAAATACCTGGTTTCTCCACCAGCCATTGACAATACCTTAAGCGAGTATCTGCTGGGCAGCGGCATCACCAGCTATGCTGTCTCGGAGACGCAGAAATTCGGCCATGTCACCTATTTCTGGAACGGTAACCGTTCAGGATATATCGATGAAAAACTTGAGAAATATGTGGAAATCCCTTCAGATAAAGTTACCTTTGATCTTCGTCCATGGATGAAGGCCGAAGAAATAACCAGCGAAGTGATCAAGGTGGTGCAGAAAGGAAAATACAAATTTATCCGTCTTAATCTGGCAAATGGTGATATGGTCGGGCATACCGGAGTTGAAGCGTCCATAAGGATAGCACTGGAAACGGTGGATCTCTGTCTTGGCCGCCTTCTGGCAGCAGCTGAAGCGGCGGGTGGAATTGCTCTTGTGACAGCCGATCATGGTAATGCCGAATGTATGTGGAAGGAAAAAAATGGAAAGCGTCAGCCTATGGTGGCCCATACCTTGAATCAGGTGCCTTTCGTAATAATGGATTATAGTGGCAGAAGCGTATTTACCCTGGCCAAGGTTGAACAACCGGGGCTTGCCAATGTTGCTGCCACCGTGTGTATGCTGCTTGGTTTTGAGCCGCCAAAAATCTATGAGCCGTCTCTGGTGGCGTTGAAGTAGTTGCAGAGTAACTGCTCACAGGCACTTCATCTTTGCC
>PDWJ01001758.1_pt1 | contig 66681 bp, 44 predicted proteins | sample 1430881 | NCBI WGS metagenome assembly PDWJ01 (sample SAMN01162460, study PRJNA174530) | Oral metagenome, whole genome shotgun sequencing project. | biome: Marine environment; feature: Marine mammal; material: Swab sample of the gingival sulcus; isolation source: swab sample of gingival sulcus... | reverse complement strand
TGCTTACAGGCAGGGATTGTTTGTTTTGCGCAATAGTGGAGATTATGTTCTTGAAATTGCCAATTCCGAGAATTTTAAACCAAAATTGTTTTGAGAAACACCCATGACCGAAAGACACACAACAGCATGTCCCCCTTCTCTGAACTAAAAGAAATTTTTTCATGCCTTTGACCTAAAAAAATCAAATTTTTTGTTGGGCTTTTTATCAAAAAAGCATTACCTTTATTGCCGAATATTTAACCACCCCACCAAATATCTTGATGCTTTGTGTGTTACACAAACCTATAAGGAGAATTATGTAAAATTTCAATATTTTTTTGTTTAATCTTTAAATTTAATTCTTATGAAACATCGATTACGAAACACACACAAGTATGTACGCAACTTTGCCCTTCTGTGCTTAATGTTGCTGTTTGCAAACATTACAATTGGGCAAACGCCAGACGGAAATTTGGGAACTGACGAATACGGCGCGGGAAATGCTTTTAAAGAGACAGGGCAAGACGGAAAAGTGTATTACATGACATGGACAGATCAAAAACTTTTTATGCTTATTGAAGGAGTAAGTCCTGACGATGCTGTTACGGTTTATTTTGATTTTGACGCAGCTACTCCTGTAAATAGCGGAAACGGAACCCAAACAGGAAGAGATTATGATGGCATTACGCCTACGCTGCCTTTCAATGCTGACGCTACTTTATATTTTAAGAAGAATTCCTCCGGTGTTGAATATTATAAGGACAGGTCAGTATATGATAATGCGATTTCCGCTTGGGGGGCAAAACAAGAAGATTATACCGTTGCTTATGCAGGAACTAACTTAGAAATGAGCATTGAATGGACACAATTGGATTTGTCCGGTCGTCCTGATCATTTTAATTTTGTAGCATACATGAGTAAAAATGGTGCAACACCTAATATTTGGGGACATCTTCCTCAAGAAAATCCTAACAATAGCGAGCTTGCAAGATATTTTACTGTTGTAGATGTTGAAGATGCGCCCCACAATGCTTTTGAAAACAACAGCTATTGCTACTTAGGCGGAGGAACCAATTTTTCAGAAATTGATGTTTATGACTTTACCATGAATAAAACCTCAGGAATAATTGAAAGATTAACAGGAGATTGGAACATCACAAATAAGCTTGTTGTTGCCGATGGAACTGTTTCTTTTGGAAATACAGGCAGTGATTGTAATATAAAAGACTTGGACATTAGGGGCGGAGAATTTACTTTGGGAAGTTCAACAGGAGCTTGCACGGTAAAAAATGTGAAACTCTCAGGCGGAACACTTACTTTGTCGTCACAAGAAATTACGCTTAATGTTACTGGCGACTGGGAAAATGATAATAGCGGAACATTCACGGCTGATAAAACAGAAGTAAAACTTTCGGGGACAGACCAAACCATAAAAGGCGACAATGATTTTTATAAACTGACAAAAGAAGTTATTGCTCCTGCTACTCTTACTTTTGAAGCAGGAAAAAAACAAACCATAACAAATGCTTTGGTTTTAAAGGGAAGCGACGCAACTAACAAGCTTTCGCTGCGCAGCACAACAGACGGAACAAAGTGGAATATAGTGCCGCCTACTGATCTTGCTAATCATACTGTTGAATATGTTGATGTGAAAGATTCAAAGAATACAGGAACAACTATTTATGCGCTTAACGGCAGCACTGATTCCGGAAACAACGAAAAATGGGTTTTTAATTTGGAAATTACTTTGTCATCTAATCCTACTCCAATTGAAGAAGGACACGAAAGCGGAGCGGAAATTACCGTAACACTCACGGGAGATGAATTTGAGGCTACTTTAGATGCAGGCAAGTTTACATTTAATCCTTCTTTGCCCAATGGCATTACTAAAACCATTAGCAGAGAAAGCGATACTGAAGTAAAAATAACACTTGCGGGAACTGCAGATGATTATGACGCAGATATAGTTACGGAACTTACGGTTGCGGCAGATCAATTGACGAATTATAATCAGGATTTAACCTCTACAAATAAAATTACATTCCAAGCCGTTGTTGAAACGAATGAATTGACCGCAACTCCGAACGAAATTAACGAAGGAAGTGAAGGCGGGACAGAAATTATCATTGAATTGAAAGGCGGAAAGAAGTTTGTGTCAAACTTAACCAATAGCAATTGGACGTGGACTTACAATCCGGCTTTGCCCTCAGGTCTTTCTTTAGGAAACCCTTCCAGAGAAAGCGATACAGAAGCAAAAATAATACTTTCAGGAACCGCAGCTGACTACGATACTGATGTTGAAATGACGCTTACGGTTAAGGAGGCTGAAATTGACGGTGGTGGTACCGGAGATCTAACAGTGAAGGTTAGCTTGAAAGCCACTCAAGAAGGAGAAGCTCTGGCAGTAACAACACCCGCAGGTTTTCTTGAAGGAGCTGAAGACGGCAAAGTGCTTACCGTAGTGCTTACCGGAGACGATTTTATTTCGTCCATAGACACAACTAAGTTTGCATTGACCGGTTTGCCTGATGGTGTTGGAATATACACAATTACCAAAACAACAGATAACGATACAGTAGAAATACAGCTTGCGGGCAATCGAACAAAAGACTTTGATTCACATAAAACAATAACACTTACGGTTGAAGGAAGTCAATTTGAGCATTCTTCCGCTGCTCTGACTGCTACGCTTACATTGCCTGCCGTAAATGACGAGGAAACATTGTCATGGGCAGCAAACGGCGTGAACGGAATTTTGGAAGGATACGAAAACGGCGAAAAAATTACCGTTACTTTGCAAGGCGGAACTTTTGTTTCTTTGCTAACTGCCGGCAAATGGGCGTTGACCGGTTTGCCTGACGGCGTTGCTATTTCAAACATTAACAAAGTAGATGCCACACATGTAGAAATAACACTTTCGGGAAACAGACGCACGAAATTCACGGCAGATCATGATTTGACACTTGAAATTGCTGCCGATCAATTCGACGAATACGACACCCCGAATCCTTATGAACTTACAGGCATTAAAATCAAGAAAGTGGAAACCGAGAAGAAAACGGTTCTTCAGGCATTTTGGTGGGATTTTAAAAGAGACCAAAACGACTCGGTAAGTTGGGCAAATTATCTTGCCGACTTAGCGCCGCGCATTGCAGCCTTGGGCTTTGACGCTGTGTGGATTCCGCCGACAGTTAAAAACGCAGGTCCATGGAACGGATATGCGCCTTACGACCATTATGATTTGGGCGACAAATACCAAAAAGGACATACAGAAACGAGAATAGGAACAAAAGACGAACTTTTGCGCATGATAGCCGTGATGCACGCCAACGGACTTGAAGTAATTCAGGACGTGGTGCTGAATCATGTGTCGTTTGCCGGAGCAGACAACGGAGCAGGAGGAGAAGCACCGGAGGCAATGGGCGATAATAAATGGAAAATATTCAGGAATGTTTGTTTTGAAACGCCCGCACCCGAAACAGGAGTAGAAACAGACACAGGATACCTTGCCCGTTCGGGACGTTGGGCTAAAAACTGGCAAAATTTCCATCCGCACCCAAACCATAACGAAGTTAATCAGGGCTGGAGCACTCCGAGTTGGGGACCGGACTTTTGCTACGGATACTTCGAAGACGGAACCGGAAACGGATTCGGACAATACACAACCGCAACATTCGACCCTGTGCAGGAATCGGGCTACAACCGAAACCGCGCCCGCGAATGGATCATGTGGATGAAAAAACAAACCGATGTCGATGGCTTCCGTTGGGACGCTGTGAAACACTTCCCGCATTTTGTAGTGCAGGATTTGAGTTATAAACTGAAATACGATGCTTCTATGGGAAAATGGAAAGGCGGAGAAGCCATGTTTAATGTCGGCGAATATGTTGATACGGATAAAGCGAATTTAGATAATTATGTAGATTCGGTTACAAACTCTTATGGAGGAAATGATGAATTGCTCGGAACTTTTGATTTTTCTTTGCGTCCGCAATTTAATGCTTTAGTAAACGATGGCGGAAATTATGATTTAGGAAATTTGGTTAATTTTCAGCAAGATAAAAGATGGCATTATTATGACAATCCTCAATGGATTGTACACCGCACGGTTCCGTTTGTCAATAATCATGACACTTTCAGACCGGAATTAGATGGAAACGGAGACTATACAACTAATTGGGATACCGAACACGAGCTTGTTCCGCACATTGAGCCAAATAATGTCAGACTTCCATTGTTGTATGCTTTCATTTGTGCAATTGACGGAAACCCACAATTCTTTTTTGAAGATGTGTTTAATATCGGTTATGACGGCAACAGGTTTTCACACGACCCGAAGACAGTTGCTGTGCGCGACAGATTGGAAAATATTTTATGGTGTCACCAGAATTTAGATTTCAAAAGCGGAGCCTATAAAGTACGCAATCAGTCTGCAGATTATCTTGCCATTGAAAGAAGCGGTAGAGCAGTCATTGTTTTGAATGATAAAACTACCGGTTGGGAAAATCAAGTAGTTCAAACCGATTTTGCTCCGGGAACAAAATTGCACGATTATTCAGGAGCAAATCAAGGTTCTGGGGCTACGGTTACGGTAGGTGCTAACGGTAAAGTTACATTATATACACCTCCATGTTCCGGAAAAGATGGCAGGGAATACGGTTACAGCATTTGGGCACCGGAAAGCGCACAACCTGCATCTAATTACAAGCCTGACCGCGCTGCTACAACAAGCAATGAATGGGAAATGGCAAACGACTTGGGCGACAGTCATCCGCTTTCGCTTCGTCAGGGAGGAGCATTGCCCGACAATTCAGTCGAACGCAGATATGTAGGACGAATTTTTGTTGAACAAGGAAAACAAATTACTTATGAACTCACGCCTGAAGATGCTACAAAAAGTTTGACATTGAGCCTTTGGAATACGCAGGGCGAAAAACTTGACGAAGTGTCAGGAACAGGAGAACTTCAAGAGACTTATACTGCAACTTATACGGGTTGGTACGATATAAAAGTACGCAATACCACAAGCGACTATGCCGGACAAACATGTAAGGTTCGTGCTACATATACCGCACCAAAAGATATAAAAACCGCAGATTATCCTGCGCCGGCTCAATATGCTTTCTGGAACGGAAAAGTAAGCTCCGACTGGTCGGACAGAAACAACTGGGACACTCGTTTTGCACCAAATGAAGACAGAAACGCAATATTACCTGATGAAATTGAAAAATATGAAGCAGAAGTCAATTCTCTTGAAGCAAAAGTGAAAGACCTCAGAATTGCACAAGAACGTACGTTAAGCGTGAACCCGGGAGGCGCGTTGGAAGTTGTGGGCGATATTGAAAACAATGGACAACTGATATTAGATGCCAACGCAAACAGCAACAAGCCGACAGGAATCCTTATTCCAAAAGGCAATATTACAAACAGCGGAAACATGGTTTTCAGAAGATGGATATCAGGAGGTTATAGTATTGATGATGCAAGTGGACGACTTTTAACGAACCTACACCTTGTTTCGTCGCCTGTTTCAAAAGGCACATCAGACGAATACTCAGAAAATGCTAAGAGCATATTTAAACATCTTACATTGATCAATAATGCGGTAGTTTTCAGAGACTACGAAGGAGAGTTGACGGTAGGAGAAGGATATCAGCTGTTCAATCATGGCGATTTTATGGCAGAGCTGACCGCAGAACCCGGCGAAACATTTAATAAGGACGATGTCGATGTTGATTGTTTCGATGCGTATGATTATTACGGTTGGTTTACAGTTCCTGCACCTTCTTTTGTGGGAAATCCGTATCCTGCGCCAATTAGTATAGATTCGATAGATTTTAGCACTTCCAATTTAGCACGCTCTGTTGCTCTTATCGGGGACGGAAAATACAAATACTGGAACACGACCACGAAAACAGGAACAGCAACAGACGGAATAGTTCCGGCAGGAAACGCATTCAGAGTCGTATCGACCGCCAACAAGAATTTAGACAGCAAACTTACAATTAAGCCGAAGGCGATGGTTCGTGAGCAGCAAGATTTTTACAAAAGCAAAAAGAAGGCAAACAATATCATAAAACTTTTGGTTGAAAACACAGCTTTGAAAACCAATCACGAAGCCGTAGTTTTGTTTAGAAATGATGCAAAATACGAATTTGATTTTGAATACGATGCCGAAAAACTTTTTGAAGAAGATGCTTCTTTGCCGCATATTTACACTTATGCAAAATCGGGAGAGAAATTAGCCATCAATGCCTTGCCGATGATTGACGAAACCGAAACCATTCCTTTGACCGTTCAATCGGAAAAAAGCGGAAGATTCGTTATCTCAGCCAAAGAAATATCGCTTGATTATTTCTCGACAGTATATTTGTTTGACAAAGAAACCGGAATTGTTACGGATTTGAGCCAAGATGATTATGCCTTCAAACAAGGACAGAAATCGTCTGCCGATAGATTTTATCTTCAATTTACAAAGCAAAGCGTCAAAGAAAACGACTTGCTTTCCGAGAAAGTTAAAGTCTATTCGTACGGAAAAAATATCTGTGTGGCTAACATCGGCAAAAATACTCAAGTAGTAACATCGGTTTACGATTTGCGAGGAAGAGAATTGCTGCGTAAAGTATCTGATGCGTCAGATCTGATAGTTATCCCGACCTCGTTTGCCACAGGCGAATATCTTGTGAGAGTGCTTGCCAACAATAAAACAACAAGCAAAAAAGTATTCATAAGATAATAGATTGCGCATAGAATAAAAAAAGAAGAGGTCTGATTGTTTTTTCAGACCTCTTTTGTATTTTAGGCGAAAATATCAACGAAAGAATCATGCAAGCAGAAATTATTATCATCGGAGATGAGATTTTAATCGGTCAGATAATTGACACCAATTCACGTTACATCTGTGAAAACTTGAATGCCATTGGCGTTTCGTTAAGGAGAATTACAACAATAGGCGACAATGAGTCGCAAATAATAGAAACGCTTGCCAAAGCAGCAAAGCAATCGGATTTGGTTTTGTTAAGCGGCGGACTTGGTCCGACAAACGACGATGTAACAAAAAACAGTTTGTGCAAGTATTTCGGAACACGATTAGTTCTCGACAAGCAGGTTTTGAAAGACGTAGAAAATCTGATTCTTTCGAGATTCGGCACAATGAACGAATTGAATCGCAAGCAAGCCGAAGTTCCGGAAACGTGTAGTGTCATTCGCAATCGTGTTGGCACTGCGCCTATTTTGTGGTTTGAGAAAGAAGATACGATTTTTGTTGCCATGCCCGGCGTTCCGCACGAGCTGAAGCATGCCATGAAAAACGAAATTGTTCCGCGCATAAAAACACGTGTAGCATCGAAGGCATTGGTGCACAGAAATATTTTAACAACGGGAATCGGCGAATCGTTTTTAGCCGCAACACTTGCCGAATGGGAAAAGCAACTTCCTGCAAACATCGGTTTGGCTTATTTGCCCTCGCCGGGCATTGTCAAGTTGCGCTTGAGCGGAACGGGCGAAACGAAACACGCAGTGCAAAAACAAATAGACGAGCAGGTGGAAAAGCTCATGCAAATTGTTCCGGAAGCGATTTTCAGCACAAACGATGAATCGCTTGAAGAGATTGTCGGGCAATTGTTGCTTGCGAAGAGCGCAACACTTTCGTCAGCAGAAAGTTGTACCGGCGGAAATATCGCGCATTTGCTCACTTCTATTCCCGGCTGTTCGCGCTATTATGAAGGAAGCGTCGTTTCCTACTCGAACAAGGTTAAAGAGAATGTACTGGGGATTAGTGCAGAAACCATTGAGCAATACGGAGCTGTGAGCGAACAAGTGGTGTCGCAAATGGCAAAAGGCGTAAGGGAAATTCTATCAAGCGATTATGCCATTGCAACTTCCGGAATCGCAGGACCGTCAGGCGGAAGCAAAGACAAACCTGTGGGAACAACTTGGATAGCCGTAGCAAACAAAACCAAAGTAGTAGCACGAAAATATAATTTCGGAAAAAACCGAGAACGAACAATCAAAATAGCTTCTTTGACAGCATTGAACATGCTGAGGTTATTGATAATAGACGATAAAGAAACTTAGGCTTTTGTGCATTTCGTTCATTTTTGTAATGCTGCTGAAAAAACTAAAAATACAATTGCACAACAATATTTTTCTACGTATCTTTATATTATCTTTTACACCGTCGTAATTTTATATGATAAAGAATGCAAGCATACAAAAATTAAAACCAAATCACAATGAATGCCGAACTTAAAATCAGTTTTCATCAGAGCGATGAATATACAGAATGTATCAATAAATTTGTTGATAACCTCTATCAGAACAAAAGCGTTGAAGTTAGTTTTGATGATATGAACACCTTGATAACAGGAGAATACGAAAATATCATGAAGATACTGAAAGACGAACTCTTATATGCTTACCAAACGAGTGGAAAATGCACGTATTCCTTACAACTTGATATTACTTTTTTATAGTTTGAGAAATACTTTATAAGCACAATTTAATTTGTTTTGTTGATTCATTTTTTTTCGTGAATTTCAATAAAATAAGTTTTGTAGTTTTGCCTTGTTCGCTGTTTTCTGCACAGCCTGAAGCAAAACAGAGGTTTTACAAAAAAGAAATGATAATGAAAAAGAAGATTTTTTTATCTTTGCATCAGGGTACTTTTTAGTTGTTCAAATTTCCGTAGGGAAATATAAAAATACAAATAGCATGAAAAAAATGGATATAACACCGGAAATCATAAAGGAAGTATTAAGGCAAGTGAAACCTGCTTTTATTGAAAAACTTGGAAAATATACACACAAGAGAGTTACAAAAGAATGGTATTATCACAGTTTGGCTTTCTCGCACAAAGCATTAGGCTATTTGTTTGGCTTTACCATTGGTTTTTATAAAAAAGGAAACGCCATCAACTTTGACCATGTCGGCATGAATGTCGTTGTGCGCTCAAACGGCGATGATGTTCAACGCAGAAAGAGGTTTGTGGAGTTTTTTAGGGAAAAACTTCAACATTGGACCAACGAGCCGGAATACGGCTATGTGTTTTCAGAGCGCAACGGACAAGGTATAGTTTTTCCGCGCTATCGAGAAATTGGGGAATTGGATACGACAGAAGACTGGGTTTCGTTTCTTGCCGAAGCAATAGACGAACTTCAAGAGCTTTATGCTAAAATTATTGATTGTCAGGACGATTTGTTTAAAGACGTTGTGAGAGCTGCTCCGTATTGGAATGAACAAATCATAGAATATGCAGAAAAACATATTTCGTGATTCTCGTCGCCACAAATTCAAATACCACAAAAACTCAAAGATATAAATGGCTTTTTTATACCCGTATTTTTTGTTTGCACTTGCTGCAATTTCAATTCCTATTATCGTACATTTGTTTAATTTTAGAACCTACAAAGTAGTATATTTTAGCAATGTACGATTCTTGAAAAACATAAAACAAGAGACTAAGGCAAAATCGCAACTGAAACATTTGTTGATTTTGCTTTGTCGCATATTGACAATCGCGGCAATTGTCCTTGCCTTTTCTCAACCCTATATTCCGGCAAACAAAGCCCAAAATGTGCAAACGCCCAAAGAAAACGACAAAGTTTGCATCTATATCGACAACTCTTTCAGCATGGCAGCCGAAGGCGAAACCGGAAGTTTGTTCAATCAAGCCAAAAACAAAGCGCAAGGAATTGTTGAAGCATATCCGGCAGGAACGCATTTTTTGTTTATGAACAACGATTTTGAACTGAAAAATCAGCATTTTATCAACAGAGAGCAATTTATGCAAAACCTGAGCGAACTTAAAATATCGCCCAATGTCCGAAAATTCAGCGAACTGTATGCAAGACAACAGGATTTTTTGACAACAACTCCGCACGACAGCCTTACGAGAAAAACCATCTATTTCATTTCCGACTTTCAAAAAACAATCGCAGATTTCCAAAATGTGAAAAACGACAGCAGTATTTCTACTTATTTGCTTCCGCTTGCAACACAGCCGACAAACAATATTTATATCGACTCAATATGGTTTGAAACGCCCGGACGAAAAGTGAAACAAAACGAACAACTGTTTGTTAAAGTTGTAAACAATTCGGAGCAGGCATTTCGGGGAATCCCTCTGAAACTTAGCTTGAACAATGAGCTGAAAGCCGTTTCGAGCTTTGATATTGACAAACAAGCAACACAGATCGTTGAACTGAATTATACGAACACGAGCAAAGGAATTGTTTTAGGAAAAATTGAACTTTCAGACTATCCGATAACCTACGACAACACTTTTTTTCTTAGTTATAAATTGGCAGAAAACATCAAGCTGCTTATCATCGAAGACAAAGGCGAGAATAACTATTTAAAAGCCCTTTTCGGCGAAGATGAATACATAAAAACAGAGTTTGTGAAAACCAACGAAATGAAACCGGCTGAGTTTAGAAACTATCATGCAATTATTTTAAATCGCATCAATGAACTTTCAAGTGGATTTGTGCAGGAAATAATAAATTTTGTAGCAACAGGCGGAACTGTCGTTTTTTTTCCCGACTTGACGGCAAAACACGAAAACTACAACAAACTGCTGAACCCAATGGGCGCAAACCCGATTGTGAGACTTGACAGCCAAAAAGTGGAAATCTCAAAAGTCGATTTTCATGACGAAATTTATAATAAAGTTTTTAAAACCATTGACAAAGATATTCTTTTGCCCAAAGTATATAAACAGTTTTTGTTCTCGAACACAACAAGATCGAAAAACCGAACCATTCTGGAAACTGAAAACGCAAATGCTTTTCTGAGCCTTGTCAATAAAAAAAACGGAAAATTCTACGTTTTTTCAAGCTCACTTGACGAAAAAGCCGCCAATTTCCCGAAACACCCGCTGTTTGTGCCAACGCTTTACAATATTGTCTTGTATAGTCAAGGACATTCCAAATTGTATTATTCCATTGGCTCTGATACTGAGGTTGAAATACAAAACCACAATGGCGTGAATCAGGAAATGTTGCATGTATATAACGAAAAGCTTGATTATGATTTTATTCCGCAGCTGATTCCGTCGATTGAGGGAATAAATTTGAGGCTAAACGTCAGAAACAGCATTCGCAAAGCCGGAATTTATTTTGTGAAAGACAAAACAAAAACCATTCAAGGGCTTGCGTTTAATTATGCCCGCGACGAGTCTGATTTGTTTTATCATACAAAAGACGACTTGCACGAAAATATCGCAAATTTTGGCTTGCAGAATTTTAGTGTCATCAATGCAAAAGACGATTTGCTGGTGAACACCATCGAACAACTAAGCAAAGGAACACAGTTGTGGAAATATTGCCTTGTCCTTGCTTTGTTATTTATTGCAAGCGAGATAGCACTGGTGCGACTTCTGCGGTAGATTTATGCTTTTCCTCCGCAAAGAAAATGTTTTTTTATTGATATTGAACGTAAAATTGTTATTTTTGAGCTTGTTGGAAACAATACTTGCTGTATTTTTCTGATGTCAAAAAGCAAAAATACCTCTTTAACAATGCCAAACAAAGTAATGAAAACAAAAATACACTGGAGAACCGCTCTTAAATTAATTGAGGAAAATAAAAACCTTGATGACTTAATAGTAGTTTTCTACAATGAAAAAATACCATGGAAAGATGCAATGGTTTTAGGCAAAAATGGAATTGAGATACCACAGGAATACATTGATTATGACGATGAAAATATTGATTATTCTGATATTCCGCCGATAACGGACGATGATATTGAAACAGGTAAAATAAAATGGACAATAAATGCCGAACTTGCATTAGAAAAAGAAATATCAGATTGGCTAAAAAATGAGAATATTAATGTAAGTGAATTTGCAACTAAACTAATACGCAATTTCTATAATGGATTAAAGAATTTACCAAAGAATGCAGCTTTATAGAATGAAAAACAAATGATTAAAACCTGTAATATCCGGAAAATTCTCGGTATTTTGACAGATGCCTCAATGCGCTGCTAAACTAAATTGCCTCGAATCAGTTAGTGTCATCAGCTTTAGTTGCCCATTGAGGGGAAACGATGCCTAAAATTAAATAATGAATTGTCTATGTTGATTTAACAATATCAATTTTTTTTTAATTTCGTCGTCAGAATTAGTGAACGATAGAAAAGAGTTGGTGAGATTTATCGAGCGCAAGAACGAAGTCGGAAGCTATCGCACACAAGTAATCACTCGTCATTCATAAAATATTAAACATATGAGGAAAATAGTTATTTTATTGATATTGATAAACCTTGCTTTTTCAAACATGCAAGCACAAAACAATGCGGATATTCAGCAAATAAAGAAGTGGTATTACGGAGTAAAAGATGCAATTTCTGAGAGTAAAAAAAACAAGTTTGAAGGCAATTTGTACTGCGATATTACCGAAAGAAATGTAAATGGAGCATCTTGGCGAGCCGTAGGAAATTATTACGTCAAAACTCAATATTGGTACAATGACGATCCGGGTTTAATGATAGATGATGAGAAAAATCCTCGAAAGTGTTTAGAAATGGTCATTGACAATAAAGAAGCAAGTGTGGATAAATATTATTCGGAATTTTTATATCATGACGGACAACTTGTTTTTGTGTTTTATAAACTAAATGACGAAAGTTTAAGGTTTTATTTCAAAAACAAGAAGTTGATAAAGCAAATCGTTGATATAAGAGAAGAATATGCACCTACTGCCGAAAGTATCAAACAACAAGGCGAAAATTATATGAGAATATTTTTGGCAAGTTTCGGTGTGAAAGAGTAGGCAATTGCAACACTTCGTTAAAATGAAGAATTTTAATTTGAGAGTCGGAAGTATGAAGACGGAAGACGGAAAACAAAACTTCAGACTTCCCGCTTCCAACTTCTAACTTTAAAAATATAAATATGAAAAACTTAAACATTCTATTTGTTTTCGTTGCAGTTATGTTTTTTGCTTGCAACGAAAATACTTCTACTAAAGAAACAAAAGACAAGGACAAGACCAAACAAGAGATTCCCGAAGAAGAAGCATCTGCTACCGAAGAATATACAGATTACAAAGGTGCTGAAGTAGCTTTTGTCAAAGAGGATAAACTTTATTTTTATTATCCTCAAAAAAATGAAACCAAACAATTGGAAGAAGAAAAAGAACCGGTATTCAATTGCGTATTCGACAACGATGCTGAAATTTTATACTACACAGTTGTAAGAGATTCTATTTTATGCTTGAAAAAAGCTGATTATGGTAATGATAAACAATTGAAAATAAAAGATTTATGTAGTTTTGGCATAAACATAAAAAAATGTATCTCTGACCCGCCTGATTACGATAAATCAAATTTAATTTTACATTCTAATGAATATTTAATTTTGGAACATGAGTTTAATCATGAGGTCGGTTTTTCAAAAAATATTGCTTATTCTTTGCAAGGAGATAAAAAACCGGAGGATATAGTATTTGACGAAGAAATGCATGAAATTGATATTATCGAAGAGAAAAATAATAATCTCTTTTATAAAGGTAATAATCTCAGCAAAAACCTTAATTTAGACAGTCTTAATATATCTCCTGAATCCCCTGTTTATTTTTATGAATTTAACTTATCCAATGATAGTTCTAAACTCATTTTTGTAGTAGACCGCAGGAGGAGAACAGAGGTTAGGACTTATCATCCTTATTGTATCGCCGATACAGACGGTAAAAATCAACAAATATTAAACTTCACTTCATTCTTCAAAACGAAACCTTGTTTCATTAGAAACAGAGCTGTTTTTCTTAGAGAAACCTCCTCAACAGAAGATTCACATGTTATATTAGCTATAACCAATGCCAAAGACAATAGCATATCGAAGATAGGTGAATATGTTGATTATTATTCAGTTAGAGAGATTTTGCAAACTGAAAACACAGGCGAAACAAATAATGATGTTCTCGGGAAAGGAGAATTTTATGCTTATTTTACTGACCCCGACAAGGAAAATCCGACTAATCTACGCAAAACTCCCGGCGGAGAAATAATCTATAAAGTTCCGGTTGAAAAAAGGGGGTATTTCTCTTTTACTTTGGTCGAATGTAAAAACAAATGGTTTAAAATAAAAGGCAATTTAGAAAGCGGGTTTGGCGAACCTTCGACCATAACTTTGAATCAAGAATGTTGGGTACATACTTCTGTAATAGGAGCCGGACTAATGGGGTCAATTGACAATCCGCTTATTCGTGAAGAACCTGATGAAAATGCTGAGGTGGTTGCCAAAATAAAAATCCCTTCAGATATGACTGTTAGATTCTTAGATATGAAAGGCGATTGGGTAAAAGTTACTTGTACCGACATTCAGAATAATAATTTCAAAAAAACAGGTTGGATACTTTCCGAATGGATTTGTGCTAATCCTTTATCAAATTGTCCGTAATGATTTTGAGAGGAAAAACGGACTGTTCGGAATATAAAGTTTTTATACCAAAACGATGTCGTAAGGGCAAAGCTGTGTGTTTTTCTTGTTGGGAAATTTTTTTATAAGACACAACTTTATTTAGACGTTTTCAATGCGGCATTTAATAACTGAATTGGTGTTATCTACAATAGAAAAAAGGGAAAAAGGAGAAAGTCGGAAGGTGAAAATAAAAGTAAACAATATTGAGCTGGAAATTTTCGAGGGCGCAAAGGTAAAAGATGCCTTACGATTATTTTATGCTCGACAGAACAAACAAATTCCAAAGCAAATGCCCATTGTGCGAGACGATTACGGGCATAGAGTAGGAGAGGGCGGAGCTTTGTTGCCTGATGCAAAATTGTGGTTTGAATGAAATATTTTAAAATTCAAAAAAATCAGTATTTTATGAAAAGTTATACGAAAATATCTGTAAAAGTTTTAATGACTTGGATTGTGGTTTTATCGTTTGCGTCTTGTGGCGTTTTTCAGAAAACGGCAAAAAATACGACGAAAAAACTCACAATTCTGACAGTGAACGATATGCACGCTGCTATCGACAATTTTCCTAAATTTGCTTATTTGGTCGATAGTCTTCGAGGCGTTTATCCCGATTTGTTGTTGGTTTCGGGTGGCGACAACCAAACCGGAAATCCCGTAAACGACCAATATCCCGAAAAAGGCTTGCCCATGATAGAACTGATGAACGCAACAGCTTTTGATATAACTTGTGTTGGAAATCATGAATTTGACGTTGGACAAAAGAATTTTGCTTCGCTGAAAGCAAAAGCAAAATTCGATTTTGTTTCGGCAAATTATAACAATGCTAAATTTCAAGCTGTAAATGTTGAGCCTTATAAAATTTACACCATGAAAAACGGATTGAAAGTTGGCTTTTTGGGTTTGGTGCAGATCAACAGTCAGCGGATTCCGGATACACACCCGAAAAATGTTGAAGGCATTGTCTTTAAAAATCCGCTTGAAGTTGCGCTTGATTACGCATATCTTGAAAAAAAATGCGACGTGTTTATTGCGCTGACGCATTTGGGCTACGAGGACGATGTGCGTTTGGCAGAAGTGATGAAAGGCAAAGGTTTAGACCTGATTATCGGCGGACATACCAACACGCTGATTGAACGAAAAGAACTGCATCACGGGACAATGATTACGCAAGTCGATTGGAAATTGAAATACGCTACTTTGATTCAAGTGGAGGTGAAAGACGGACAAGTTGTTGAGAAAAATATGCAATTATTGAATTTGAAAAATCGCAAAAAAGAGAATCCGAAGATTCGGAAAATGGTTGATACATACAACGACAATCCGGCTTTGAACAAGGTAATTGCCACAACGCCTTATGAATTTACGGGAAAAGAACCTTTGGGTTTTATGATGACCGATGCCTTGCGCGAGCTTAGCGGTGTTGATATCGTATTTCAAAATTCGGGTGGCGTGCGCATGAAAAAATTAGCCAAAGGCAACATTTCCGTAATGAACATCTATCGAATGGATCCTTTTGGAAATGAATTTATTTTGCTGAAAATGACGGGACAAGAAATCATTGACTTTCTGAAAACAGCCTACATTATCGACGAGGGCAGTGCTGAGTTTGTGTCGGGAGCGAAGCTTAAATATGTTGTGAACAAAGACAACAGCCTCAAAGATGTAAGCGTAATGTTGCCTAATGGTAAGGAAATCAATAAAAAAACGATATACAGCGTTGGAATGAACAGTTATATTGTGGCAGCTTACGATTTTAAACGCAAAGATCCCGGGAAATCGTTCTTCAAACCCACTGCCGAGTATGTTATAGAATGGTTGAAAAAACATAAAACCGTAAAAAATTATCAAAACGAAAAACGAATTGAATTTGTAAGAAACAATTGATATTATATAGACTTTAACAATTTTTATGTATTTAACAACGTAAACAGAAAATGTTATGAGAAACAAAATTTTACCAATATTGTTCATTGTTTTTGTAAACCAAATTGCTTTTGCCCAAAATTTTGACAAACTCAAGTTAGATAAATATTTTGATATGCTTGAACGAAACAATAAATTTATGGGCAGTGTGGCTGTTTCAAAAAATGGGGAAATTATTTATTCAAAAACTACCGGTTTTGCTGATATTGAAAATAAAATCAAAACAAATAAAAACTCGAAATATAGAATCGGTTCCATTTCCAAAACATTTACTTCTGTATTGATTTTGAAAGCCTTTGAAGAGAAAAAATTAGACCTTCAGCAAACCATTGATAAATATTTTCCAACTATCAAAAATGCACATAAAATCACGATTGAAAATTTACTCAACCACAGGAGCGGAATACACAACTTTACGAACGACGAGGATTATTTCAGATGGAATACACGCTCCAAAACGGAAGAGGAAATGATTGAAGTGATTAGAAGTGGAGGAAGTGATTTTGAACCAAACAGCCAATCCGGATACAGTAATTCAAACTTTGTGTTATTGACTTATATTCTTGAAAAAGCATTCAATAAATCCTATGCCGAGCTATTGAAAACATACATTGTCGAACCGCTTGGCTTGCAAAACACTTTTTGGGGCGGAAGAATAAAAATCAGCAATAATGAATGTAAATCTTACTCTTTCGACGGAATTTGGAAACTTGAACCTCAGACAGATATTTCCATCTCCTTAGGAGCAGGAGGAATTGTTTCAACTCCAAGCGATTTGTTGAAATTTAGTAATGCTTTGTTCAAGGGCGAAATTTTGAAGGAAGAACAGCTTGAAATGATGAAAAAAATAAAAGATGGTTATGGAATTGGTTTGTTTCAAATCCCTTTTTACGACAAAAAAAGTTACGGGCATACAGGAGGAATCGACGGTTTTAGTGCTATTTTTTCTTACTTTCCGGACGATGATGTTGCATATGTTTTACTTTCAAACGGAAGTAATTACAATAACAATAATGTATCCATTGCAGTATTAAGCGCAGTTTTCCACAAACCGTATAATATTCCCCGATTTTCGAGCTATAAAGTCAGTTCATCAACTTTAGATAAATATTTGGGCGTGTACAGTTCAACGCAAATTGATTTAAAAATGACGATTACAAAGAAGAATAATACTCTAATCGCACAAGCAACAGGACAATCAGCCTTTCCGTTGGAAGCTACGGAAAAAGACGAATTTAAATTTGAACAAGCAGGAATTGTCTTGGAATTTTTTCCGGAACAAAACACCATGATACTAAAACAAAACGAAGGCAAATTTACATTTACGAAAGAATAAAAGCGACATATTTCACATTAAATAAGGCTTTTTTTACCGCCAAGAACGCTGAGTTTTTTCGCACACAAAGTGTTTTCTCAACTTCCGCTTGTTACGGAGCGTCTGAAATTTTTTAGTCATGAACTGTGTTTCATCCGACAACAAATCGTGCTGTGTGTCGGCTTTTTTGTTGTACCAGAATGTTTTTGCCGAAAGTAACTTTATTTATTGCTTTCTTTGTGTAATGCCTGATTGTTATAAGTTGTAGATTTTCATTGTATTTCACTTTAAAATATTTGTTTAGTTCTTTCAGTAAAGGCACGATTTTGTTGGGATTATTGTCTGCACAAACAGAAAAACTGATTGCCGAACTTTCAATCAAATTTGCTTTCACGCCAAATTCCGACATCAGGGCGAAAATTTTGCTGATATTATTTTCATCCATGAACGAAAAATCGGTGGGCGAGGTAGAAATCAGTATTTGGTTTTCTTTAAAGATGAATATCGGCACAAAGCTCAGTTTGCTTTTTGTTTTCCTGATGACAGTTCCCGGCTTTTCCGGCGAAATAAAAGATTTCACATAAAGAGGAATTTCTTTGTTTTCAATAGGTTTTATTGTTTTTGGGTGGATTATTTTTGCTCCGTAATAGGCTAATTCTACGGCTTCTTTGTAGTTTATTTCATCAATTTTTTGCGCATTCGGATAAATTTTCGGGTCTGCGCTGAAAATGCCTTCTACATCTTTCCATATTACCACTTTTTCGGCATTGAGCATAAAAGCAAGAGCCGAAGCCGTAAAATCTGATCCTTCAAGTCCGAGCGTCGTATTGTGTGCGTTTATCGTTGCGCCGATAAATCCTTGCGTGGTGTAAATTCTCGTTTTTTTGAAGTCGAAATGTGCGCGAACCATTGCTGTCGAAAGTTCCCAATCAATGTTTGCCTCGCGCCAGTTGTTGTCTGTTTTCAGGTATTTTCTAATATCCACCCATTGGTTTTGCAGGTTGTTGGCATTGAGCCATTCGCTGACAATGCTTGTGGATAAAAGTTCGCCAAAACTGACGATTTGGGCATACTCAAAATTGAAATTCAGCGAAGGAGCTTTGTGCGTAAGATGATACAGCTGTTTGAAATAATTGTCGAGTTTTACATGAATAATGTGCGACTTCTGTGCAAACAAATCTGCTGCTATTTGTGTATGGAATTTTTTTATCGCGGCAAAGCGAGAGTCAAGATCTTTTTTTTGGTAGAAATAGCTTTCGGCTATTTTCTCCAATGCCACCGTAGTTTTTGCCATTGCCGAAACAACAACGAGCATGTTTTTGTCGTATTCTTTGATAATATTGGTAATATTCCGAACCGATTCTGCATCTTTTACCGATGCACCTCCAAATTTTAATACTATCATAAAGTTGTTAAGTTGGATTAATATTTTCCAAATTTAAGGAACTATTTTGTCTTTGTTGTTCAAATTTTACGAATAAATCAAATTTCGCTTCTTTTTTGCATGTTGCTTATCAAGGTACAGGGATTTTTCATGGAAAAATTTAGTCCGAAGACCGAAGTGAGCAGCCAACTTCTGACTTCCGTCTTCCGACTTCAAGCCTTTTTTCCATATATAAAAACTCATTAATAGTAACATTATCAAATAGATATTTGTTTTTATGAAAAAACCTTGTTGATAGATGAAATGATATAAAATTTTTTCTAAAAAAATTGCATATATCAAAAAAAATATTTTACTTTGCAAGTAAATAGATTGGTTGAGTCATGATACGATGTAATAGAAAATAATGTCATTTTTCAGCAAAAAACTCTATGCCTATGAAAACAGAATATGATTTGTAAGACCAATAGAAATTGGGGTCAGATTGTCAAGAGAGTTATCTTTTCAATGACAGAGAATAGGTAATACAATTTGAAAAAGTACACTGTCATATTTATAAAGTCATTAAATTAAAAAATATTATGAAAAAAATACTTCCGAATAGTTTTATTTACTGTTTATCGTTAGTTTGTTTGACGTTTGTGATGTCGTGTTCTGAGGATGACCATGACCCCATTCAGTCTGCTATACAAATAGAAAAATCTGATGATCTTGTTTTCATTTCTGAGGATGGTGTTGATCCTGATTCTATAACAGAGAGTATAGTTTCTATAAATTCTGAAGCCTATATTTTTGAGAATCCGCATTCAGAACTATGGAAAAATGAGATAAATAAGAATTTAAAATCAAAAAATTTTTTTGTGATATCGGTGAAAGGATATGATGAGAAACAATTTTTAGGTTCTTATCATACAATGTTTTTATCAGGATTAAGTTGTGATAGTAGAATTAGGGGGGAGATGTTATCTATTTAGTGAAAAAGTATCGTTACAAGAAAAAAATAGAGATACCAGAAGGTGCAACATTGATTATTCCTCCAGAGTCATATATGCAAGGTATGTCGCCTATGGGATATAAGCCTGGTACAAGTAATTTTGGATATTCCGCATTAAAAATTTCATCAGGCAACAATGGACATGATACTTACTATCTAATGACTGATGGTCGTGAAATAGCATATGACATATACGGACACCAACTCTTTCCTCTTAACAATCCGGTTTATATTCCATGTAGAGTGCAAAAACCACACGAAGTTATATTCAAATATCAATACAGTAATATTAACTGGTAGAAAAACACAAAGAAGACAGATTTTAAAATTTATAAATTTTGTCTTTTTTGTATAATAAACAACACAGACATAGCGTTTATAATGCTAAAGTTTTTGAGATTTTGCAAATTTGTCGAATTAAATGTAAACACATGAAAAAACTCATTTTTATTGTATTTATTTTCAACGTTTTGCAGGCTTATTCACAAAGTTTAGACTATGGATTGGGAGTTGGATTACATAGTTCTAATCTGTTGTCGGATAATTATCCCGAAAGAAATCTAAATTATAAGCAAGGAGTTCAATTTAATGTAATATTGACGTATAATTTTAATGAAAAATTTGGTCTAAGTATTGAACCCGGATTTGCAAATAGAGGAACTATTTTAACCTTTTCAGGTCATTCAGATACTAAAATTAATCTTAACTATTTAATATTGCCGGTTGTTGCTGATTATACATTTTTCAATAAATTTTCATTTTTTATTGGACCCGAATGCTCGTATAGAATATCAGCAAAAGAAAAGACTGACGGTAAAATAAATGATGTGAATTCAGTCTATGATAGTGAAATTGACTTTGGTGTAATTGCCGGTTTATCATATCAGATAATTGATAAATTAGATGTAGGGATTAGATACAATAGAGGGTTTATCTCGACAACTAAGAATCTGAGGATTGTGGATCAACATGGATATGATAAAGAAGTAAATTTATTTAATCAAGGATTTACCTTGTCTCTTGCATATATGATTAAGTAGGAACTCTTGCTGAAAAACAAACATCAAAGTGTAAACCATTTTTAGAACGAGACACTTTTTTCTTCCGACTCCTCTCTTCCAAGCTCCGACCTGTTTTTAAAACAAAATCACTGCATTTTTTGCATTTTCCCATCTAAATAAAAGAAAACAAGAGGCTTTCTGTTGTGAAAATTTTTTCTTTATTTGATGCTTAGATAGATAAAATAATGTAAATTCGCTCCAATAAAAGATTTTTATCTTGAACACATTCAGCCAAATGATAAAAAAAGTAGAATTATAAAAACACAGAATGATGAAAATAGGAATCATCGGATACGGACAAATGGGAAAAATGATTGAGCAAACCGCCTTGCAGCGAAAACACGAAATTGTGTCGATTGTTGATGTAAATAGAGGCGAGATCACCTCTGAAGCCGATTGTTACATTGATTTTTCCGTAGCTTCGGCAATTCCGAAAACCATAAAAGAGGCGTGTCGCAAAAATGTTCCGCTCGTTATCGGGACAACAGCATGGAAAGAGCAAAAAAATTGGGTCGAAAAATACCTGATTGACAAGAACAACAAAGCAATTTGGGCAAGCAATTTTTCGCTTGGCGTAAACCTGTTTTGGAAAATTACCAAAGAAGCAAGCAAACACTTGAGCAAATTTCATCAAGAATACGATGTTATGTTACACGAATTTCATCATCGCAACAAGATTGACTCGCCATCAGGAACGGCAATATCAACGGCAGAGATTGTATTGGAAAATTTTAGCTCGAAAAACACAATCCTTACCCAAACCTTGCAGCGCAAGCCTTTGAAATCGGAACTTCACGTCTCGTCCACGCGCGGAGGAGCAATTCCCGGAACACACAGCTTAATCTTCGACAGTTTGTTCGACTCCATAGAAATTACGCATACCGCCAGATCGCGCGAAGGTTTTGCACTCGGCGCTGTACTTGCGGCTGAAAATATTTATAAAACTTCGGTAGGACTTCATGAATTTTCTGCTATTTTTGATGAAATTTTCGGTCATTAGAAACACGGAAGCCCGAAACAAAAACAAAGAATATACAAAATACAAACAGATAAAATATTATGGAAAAACGATTTAAAGGAACATATACTGCTGTTGTAACGCCATTTACGAAAGAGAATAAAATAGACTGGGAAGCCATGGAGCGAATTGTTGAAAAACAGCTTGCTGCCGGTGTTGAGGGAATTGTGTTTTTGGGAACAACAGGCGAAAGTCCTACGCTTTGTGCCGACGAATACCGCGAAGTCTTGCAGCGTTCTGTGCGCATGGTAAACGGAAGATGCCAAGTGATTCACGGAACCGGCTCGAACAATACTCAACACGCAATAGAACAAGCAAAAATTGCCGAAAAAGCAGGTGCTGACGCTCAGCTTGTCGTGAATCCGTACTACAACAAACCCACTCAGGAAGGACTTTATGCACACTTTACCGCTATTGCAGATGCAACAGATGTTCCTGTTATTGTTTATAATATTTTGGGACGAACAGGCGTAAACATCGAAACCCCGACTTTGTTGCGAATGGCAGAACATGAAAATATTGTTGCCGTAAAAGAAGCAAGCGGAGATATGGAGCAAATGATGGAGGTGATACGCAGTGTGCCGCAAAATTTCTCCGTAATGATCGGAGACGATGCCCTTGCTTTGCCTTTTATGGCTGCCGGCGGCGACGGAGTGGTTTCTGTCATTGCAAATTGTATCCCAAAAACAATGAGTGAGTTTGTAAGAACTTGCATGAAAGGAGACTACAAAAAAGCAAGAACGCAGTTTTATGCAATGCTCGATCTGATGAAAGTATCTTTTATTGAGTCGAATCCTATTCCCGTAAAGGAAATTATGGGCTTGCTTGGCTTGTGCCAACCTGCTATGCGCTTGCCATTGACCGGAGCTTCGGAAAATTCCATGAAACAAATTCGGGGCATCATCAGCTTGATTAACGAACTCGAAAAATAGATTTATTTTTAATCACGATTAGGCAATTTCTTTCAGGAATTATTATATTTGAATACTAATAATTTACAAAAAATACTCTCATGAAAAGTTTACATTATTTTCTTCTGATTTTTAGCATTTTCCTTACATCTTGTATCGACGATACGAAAGACAAAAAACAAAAAGACGATGAAGCCGAAGAAATTACAGTGAAACTTCCGGAGCTTTTTTTCGGACATTATACCGGCACAATTGGCGAGGACGATTTCTTTCTGAATCTTAAAAAATCGGGGAATATACTTACCGCTTATTATTTTACTGCTGAAAATCAGAAAGTAGCCGAATTGGAAGGAAAAGTCGATGAAAACGGCAAATTCTACATTGTCGGGAGTGAAGAAACAAAACAAAACGTGCGTTTCGACGGGCAATTCGTAAAAGAAAACCAAGCCAAAGGAAAATGCAAATATGCCGGCTCGCAAGAAGCATTTGACTTTCGCTTTGCGGAAAATTACGACAAGGCATTGGCATTTGAAATTCAGGATATTAACGATTCGCTCTTCCTGTTTGGCAGAAAAGACAATCCGAGCGCGACATTGCATTTTTCGTACCTGAAAATTAAAAATACAGCAAAAACTGAACTGCAAACAATTCAGAAAATCATCGACAAAATGTTTTTTGAAACAGAAAAAGTAGAACAGAATACTGAAACAAACATTCGCAATTACAAAAACAAATATTTCGAGCTTTACAAAGAAAACGAATTGGGCGTTGACAGCAACGAAGTTTTTGGGCAAGAAATGAATTGGGCGCGCGAAAATATTACGAATGTTCTGTATAACGAAAAAGGTTTTTTATCCGTAGAAATTGCTTTTTACGACATGAGTGGCGGCGCGCACCCGAATTCTGCCAATTTGTATCTTGTGTTTGATACGAAAACAGGAAAACAAATCGGCTTGGAAGATATTTTTGTCGAAAATTATTCGGGACGATTAACCAATATCATCACCAATTTGATTGCGGAAAAAATAGAAAAATCCGGCAAAGCCAAACCGGAACACTTGACAGAAGTCGGTTTTTTTGATGATTTGATTGCTCCGAACACAAATTTTTACATCAACGAAGACGGAATAGGCTTTTATTATAATGCCTATGAAATTGCGCCATACGCAATGGGAAAAACCGATGTTTTTGTTCCGTTTATTTCAATGAGCGAACTGATAAAATCGGATAGTCCGACAAAAAAATTGCGATAATAAAGCGGAAAAAAGATGTTGAACACAAGTGTTTTTTATTGAATTTTAAGTACAATATTTTTTTGTATTTCAAGTTTGTTTTTGTATGTTCACAACATAAAATTTTGACTTGATTGTATGCACAACACTTCGTTTGTGCGCTTGTGTTGAATTGTCAGATAATTTTCGTCAAATAGAAAAAAATATTGTAGTTGTTTTTTTTGTGTGTGTATCAATACTTCGTTAAAAAATTGCAAGCTATTGATTGTAAATATTTTAGAATTTATATTGGTTTAATCGTAAAACTTTGATTGTCAGTAATATAATTCTTAACTCTTAATTTTTAATTTTAACGAAGTGTTGTTTATAATAGGAGGTTAAAATCATGGATGATAAAATTTTAAAATTCGTTATTATAGTATTAGCCAATATTCCGCTTGCATATTTTGTTTTACGGTGGATATTTAAAAAATCAATAATGTTCACGATAAGTTTTTGGCTTGTTTTGCTCATGGTTTTGATTAGTCTGACAAGTTATACCGTTGGAAAAGTAGGATTATATGCAGCTTATATTTTTGCTCCTATAAATTTTATTGTGGGAGTATTGGTTTTTGTTGCCATAAATAAGGTGTTGCGAAAACCTTTAGACGATTCCATAAAAAAGATTGAAAAAATGTCGGAAGGCGATTTGAATATAGATATTGCCATGTCGGACAATAAAAATGAATTAGGAATTTTGAACAATTCTTTGTTTAATTTGGTAAAGAGTATGATCAAAATTGTAAAAGTGATAAAGCAAAACTCCGAAGAGTTGTTTGTATCAAGCAACCATATCAACGACTTTGCCTTGAACTTATCTCAAAATTCGAGCGAGCAAGCCGTAAAAAAAGATTCGCATTCGGCAGTCAAAGGAAATACCTTGATAAACGAAAAGATTACGATAATAAACGATATTACATTTCAAACCAATATCTTGGCGCTGAATGCAGCTGTTGAAGCGGCACGAGCAGGCGAATTTGGGAAAGGATTTTCAGTGGTTGCCTCAGAAGTTCAGAAATTGGCAGAACTTAGCAAAAATGCGGCAGAAGAAATTATAAGCCTATCCAAAAATACAAAAGTTTTGTCGGACAAAGCCGAAAACAGCCTCTCTACGATCATTCCGGAAATCGAAGAGGTGGCAAAATTGTTTAAAAACATAGCAGAATCAAGCATAAACCAAAATTTGGCAACAGTACAAGCAAACGAAGCTATTCGGCAGCTAAACAATGTGGCACAGAGAAATGCAGCAACCTCAGAAGAGCTTTCGGGTTTGTCGGAAGACATGCACTCCAAAGCCAAACAATTGAAAAACTCAATAGCATACTTTAAATTAAAATAAAAACGGTTTTGCGAAACAAGCAAAATTATGAAAATAAAAAACACTGAAAGTAATGTCGAAATTAGAAGAACACTTTGAAAAATTCAGAAAAAAAACTATCGGGTTTGATACGGCATACGAATCGCCCTATGGAACAAAAAAAATAATTTATGCCGATTGGATAGCAAGCGGAAGGCTGTACAGCCCCATAGAAGAAAAAATGGCTGAAAAATTCGGACCTTTTGTTGCCAACACACACACCGAAACCTCCGAAACAGGAACACGCATGACCATAAGCTATCATCATGCACATAACTTGATAAAAAAACATGTGAATGCAGCACCAAACGATGTGATAATCACTGCCGGTTCGGGCATGACATCAATCATTAATAAACTTCAACGAATTTTGGGGCTTAAAGGTCAGCAAAAAGATTGTATCGAAGAAAACGAAAGACCCATTGTTTTCATAACACACATGGAGCATCACTCCAACCATACGTCGTGGTACGAAACCATTGCAGACACGATTATTCTCGAACCTGATGAAAATCTGCTGGTTTCTTCGGATAATTTGCGCAAACAACTTGAAAAATACAAAGACAGGAAGTTTAAAATCGGAGCATTTACGGCATGTTCAAACGTTACGGGCGTAATGCCGGATTATTATGAACTCTCGAAAGTAATGCACGAGTATGGCGGTTTGTGTTTTGTTGATTTTGCTGCTTCAGCTCCGTATGTCGATATAAACATGCACCCGAAAGACCCGATGAAAAAGTTAGATGCCATTTTCTTTTCGCCACACAAATTTCTTGGCGGTCCCGGCTCATCGGGCGTTCTGATTTTCGATTCGAACATCTATCATGCCGAAGTTCCGGACAATCCGGGCGGAGGAACAGTCGATTGGACAAGCCCTTGGGGAACGTATAAATACGTTGATGATATTGAAGCGCGCGAAGACGGCGGAACTCCCGGATTTCTTCAGGCAATCCGAATTGCATTGGCAATTGAGCTGAAAAACCAAATGGGAACAGCAAACATAAAAAAACGCGAAGAAGAATTGCTGGAAATAGCTTTTGCCGGTCTTGACGACATTCCCGAAGTGAAAATCTTGGCAAACAACGAACGAAACAGGCTCGGTGTTATTTCGTTTTATGTGGAAAATATTCATTACAACTTGTTTGTAAAACTTCTGAGCGACAGATTTGGGATACAAATGCGCGGCGGCTGTGCATGTGCAGGAACTTATGGACATTATCTGTTGCACGTAAGCCACGACAAATCGCAGGAAATTACAGACTTAATCAATCACGGCGATTTGTCGCGCAAACCGGGTTGGGTCAGATGGTCGTTGCACCCGACAACAACCAACGAAGAAGTGTTGTTTATCTTAGATGCCATAAAACAAATTGTGGAAAATCATGCCGAATGGAGAAAAGATTATATTTATTACAACAGAAAAAATGAATATTTGCACAAAACACACAACAACTTCAGAGACGAAGTAGGCGAATGGTTTAAACTTTGAAAACAAACTTCTCATAATTTCCATCGGAATGGAACATCAGACAGACAAAGTATACGAAGCAGCAAAAGCAGTAAAAGATGCTGATGCACTGATTGTTACAGCCGGAGCCGGAATCGGAGTTGATTCCGGTTTGCCGGATTTCAGAGGAAACAAAGGTTTCTGGAAGGCTTATCCGCCAATCGGGAAACTCGGCATCTCTTTCGCAGAAATGGCAAACCCCAAATGGTTTGTAAGTGATCCAAAACTCGCATGGGGATTCTACGGACATCGATTAAATTTGTATCGGAGAACCGTTCCGCACAAAGGATTCGATATTTTGTTCAATTGGGCAAAGAAAATGAAAATGGGATATTTTGTATTTACCTCAAATGTAGATGGGCAATTCCAAAAAGCCGGTTTTGATTCTGATTTTATTGAAGAATGCCACGGCTCGATTCATCATTTTCAATGTGCAAACTCGTGTAGCGATGAGATTTGGGACGCTTCGGAGATTCAAGTCAATGTCGATGAAGATAAATTTATGGCATCAGCGCCTTTGCCGCTTTGTCCGAATTGCGGTTCGCTTGCGCGCCCGAATATACTTATGTTTGGCGATTGGTCGTGGATTGCAGACAGAACACTCCGACAAAGCGACCAATTTTTCAACTACCTGAACCATGTTCGCAAGGCAAAAGCAAAACTTGTTGTTGTGGAATTAGGTGCCGGCAAAGCCGTTCCGACAGTGCGATTGAAGTCGCAAACAATCGCAAACAACAAAAACTCTACTCTGATTCGTATAAATCCGCGAGATTATGATGTTCCGCGCGGCAACATCGCTTTGCCTTACGGCGCATTGGAAGGAGTGTCGCTGATTGACAAAGAATTGGCAAAAATAAGCTAAGGACAGAACGCCTAAGATAAAAAATGTTTTCACATTATATTGATTTAAGTCATTTAATAACAAACAATATTCCCGTATTTCCGGGAACGAATCTGCCAACGATAGAAAAAGCAACAAGCGTTGAAAAAGACGGATTTCAGGAGCTTGAAATTACAATCTCCTCGCACATTGGCACACATATCGACTGTCCGTTGCATATTATTTCACAAGGACATTCGACCGCGACTTTATCTGTCTCGCAATTTCAGGGAAATGCCGTAGTTTTTGATGTCAGCAAAAAAAATCTGCCAGAAATTGGAATAAACGATTTTACCGATTGGACAAAAAAACTTAAATATAGAAACATCTCAGCAGCCTCAATTGATTTTGTGTTGATAAAAACAAATTGGTCTGAAAAATGGGGAAGCGGTGACTATTTCAAGAATTATCCGACAATAAGTCATGAAGTTGCAAATAAATTTGTAGAAATGAATCTAAAAGGCGTTGGTATTGATATGATTTCTGTAGATCCTTTAATGTCAAACGATTTGCCTGTGCATAATATCTTGTTGAAAAACGGAATCATCATTATTGAAAACCTTACAAAGCTGAAAAAAATACCGGAAAAACTTGTGCAATTTAGTTGCTTTCCGTTAAAATTCAAATCAGGAGACGGTTCTCCGGTTCGGGCAGTTGCTATGTATTGATGGCAATGCCAAAACGCTAAGAAAATTGTTTTCAGAAATATATGCGAACCCTGTTAATAATAAGCAATATATCGCAATATGCTTGTTTGATGCTTTACATGAGTTGAAGAAAAACAGCCGGAAATTTTACGTAAAAAGAAAAAAATATGCTTAAAATTTGGTTAAAGTAGAAGAAAAATTCGTATTTTTATTGCAAAATAGAATATCTATTTCGACGCAATAATGAAATTTGGAAGACAGAAATGGAAAATTTGCATATAGAAGGCTCAAAAGGAGTGTATTACATACCAACAATAAATTTTGATGCTTCAACAGGAGTATTAGAAATAACAGGAGAATCGTTTTTAGAAGATACAGAGAAATTTTATACTCCAGCCTACGAATGGTTGCGTACTTTTACGGAGCAAACCGACAAAGAAATCAGGCTGAATATCGGATTGAGCTATTATAATACAAGCTCGTCGCGCGCTATTTTGACGATTTTGAAAATAATCCGCGAATTTAAGCTAAAAGGCGGAACAGTAGATATTTACTGGTATTTGACCGAAGATAAAGATATTGTTGAAGAGATAGATGATTTTAAAATTGAATCGGAATTAGAAATAAATTTGGTATATCCGAAAAAAGATTAGATAAGTGTTTGCAAAAAAGAAATAAGTTTATATATTCGCACATACAAAAAAATCGGGGTGTAGCTCAGTTTGGTTAGAGTACGCGTCTGGGGGGCGTGGGGTCGGAAGTTCAAATCTTCTCACCCCGACAAAGGAAAAGTCTTAATTAGTAAATAGTTAAGGCTTTTTTTGTTTTCAACCATGAAACAAAAAATTACACTGCCCGTTTTATTGTTTTTTAGACTCTTCCTTATTTTTTATGCCCGTTTGTAATCTTTTTTGGTAAGCATTTTGCATGGTTTAATTTTTGATTAACTTTGTTGTTTTGAGAGTGCAAATATTTTTCGGAATAAGAAACTTCTTATACTTTTGCAATGTACCTAATGTTCTGATTATACAAAATAGGCATTAATATCTCTAACAATGTAAACTCAAAATAGATGAAAAAGTATTTTAAATATACACAAGAGCAATTAGATAAATTAGGAAACACGCTTATCTACTTATCTAATTTTATTGCTGATTTATCTAAAACAAAAGCCTTAAAACTTATCTATATTTTAGATGAAACTTCAATAAAAAAGAGCGGTATTCCTTTCTTAAACCTAAATTACCATTTGTGGAAATACGGACCCGTAGATATTGAATTGTTTGCTGAATTGTCAAACGAAAATCTTGTCTTACTTAAAGATTATATAAGGAAAGAAGACGGCTATATAAAAGCATTAAAGCCTTTTAATAACGATGAGTTTTCGGATAACGATATTGATTTAATGAATGATATAATTAAACAATTTGGTGATAAGAAAGCAAAGGAGTTATCTGTTTACACTCATAAAGAGCATTCTCTTTGGCGTGATACTGCAGAAGCAAACGAGGTACTTTACGATTTATTGGAAGAGCGAATGAGCACTACTGATATTGTGCTTGATATGAGTAAAATTGTATCTAATGACACGTGGAAAGCTGAAAGATATAAGAGGTTTATCGAATTAAATTAACAATGCTTACACAAAGAAACATTTTATACTTTAAACCTTTTTATTTTAAAAATGGTAATGCTGCCAAAAATAAATATTTTGTAGTGCTGTCTTCTCAAAACGATAATACGGTTTTAGCAACTTTACCGACAAGCAAAGACCATGTTCCAAAGTTTTGTAGAAAAAAACTCAGGATGTGTAGAGTTGCCAAATGCTAACTTTAATTGTTTCATAATTAGTACGAAAGAAACCATTACCGAGTGTGGTAAAAGTCTGCCTCGAACTACTTATATTTATGGTGAGGAATTATTGACTTATCGAACCGATACACTTAAAGAACAATATCAGATAGAAGGTACTGATTACGAACTTTTCGGCAAGATGCAAATAAAAATGTTTAATTCACTAATAAACTGCTTAAAACGCTCTAAAACGGTAAAAAATAAATATAAAAAATTATTATAAGCTGCCCAAAATTACAAATACTAAGCTAAATCAACACGCAATGGAAACATTACAAATAGAAAACTACACTTAAACCTGTATGTGTATGACACATGCTAAAAATATCTTGCTTATTTCTAAGAAAATCATAACTTAAATCAACTAAAGCAGGCAAAATAAAAGACTATTCATAATTAAATTCAGAATTATCATGAAACAAAAAATTACACTGCTCGTTTTATTGTTTTTTTCTGTAATATTTCTTTTCGGACAAACGCCGAAGAAACACAAAATGAAGATGTACACTGCGCCTGACGGGAAATTTTACGTCAATAGAAACCGTCCGATGTATTTATTTCTATCGGATAGTCCAAATCCTGACGGGGAAAAGAAAAAATTGGAAAGCCAATCGTCGCCACAATACACAAATCCATTCTATTTTGATGTAGATGGCTACAATACAGTCAGAACACCCTCGAAGGTTGATACGGTAACCAAAAAAGTTGTGTTGCCAAAATCCGACATTATTTTCGAGGTTTACGCAGACGGCACAGCACCGAAATCGACTGTAACATTTACCGGAGCAAAAAAATACACCGCTTCGGACGGCACCGTATTCTACGGAAAAGGCTTGGAACTTGAATTAAAAGCAAAAGATGCCGTTTCGGGCGTTGAAGATATTTATTATACGATTAACGGAGAAGAGTTTAACAAATATTCGTCAAGGCTGAATGCAGATAAGGAAAAAAATTACGCATTGAAATTTTATGCGCTTGACAATGTCGGGAATGTTGAAAAAGTAAAAACAAGGGAGTTTGTTGTAGATCATACGCCTCCGGTGGTGTCGTATGAAATAGACGGCAGCCAAAAAGAGCATATCGTCTCGGCATCGGGAGTGATTACCTTAAAAGCCGAAGACGCTCTTTCCGGCGTGAAAGCGATAAAATATTCGTTTAACGGAAAAGCACCCAAAACATATACAGGAAAAATTCCCCTTTCTGAACTGACAGACAATGAACATGAAATAGTACTTTATGCAATTGATAATGTGGGCAATTCGGGCGAAAAAAAATCAAGCAATCACGAATTTGCAAAACACAATTTTTATCTTGATAGAACAGCACCGAAAGTGAATGCAAGCATCAAAGGCGATCAGCACGAAGGAAAATACCTTTACATATCAACACGAAGCAAATGTAAGATTGAAGCACAAGACAACAAATCGGGAGTAGAAGTAATAAATTACAGCATTGACAATTGGAATTTTAATGAGGTTTTCACCTCGCCTTTTTCTTTGCTTGATAAAGCCGGCTTACAAACAATCAATTATAAAGCCATTGATAAAGTGAAAAACGCATCGAAAGGCAAAAAACTGGTTGTATTTATGGATAATTTGCCGCCAAGTACGGGAATTATATACGGACAACCCAAATTTTTTAATCGCGACACCTTATTTATAGCTGCGAAAACGAAAATTACATTATTCTCAAAAGATATTTATTCCGGAGTACGGAAAACGGAATATGCCATTGACGGAGGAAAAATGCAGACTTACGAGAAATTTACAATCCCGACAGAAGGTTTTCATAAAATTACTTTCAAGGCTACGGACAATGTGAATAATGTAGAGCAAGTGAAAGAAAGCCATGTACTTGTAGATAATAATGCTCCGGAAATTTACGTAAAATTCAGTATTCAGCCGATACGTACAGAAAACAAAGACGGAAAAATAATAAACGTTTACCCCAAATATGTTAGAATGTATCTGGCAGCAACCGATAGATATTCGGGAACAGAATCGATCCATTATACAATAAACGATGGAAAATTAATGAGTTACAGCTCGGAAAGAAATTTGGCAACAGAAAATATGTTTACAAAAGAACAGATATACAAAGTAAAAGTAGTTGCCAAAGATAAATTAGGCAACGAAAACGAGAAAACCGTTGAATTTAAAGTTTCCTCAAAATAAGAAATCGTTGAAATATAATCTTATAAAATGTCTTGTAAAAAACATATGCAGGACTTTTCTGTTGCAGGTATTTGCACAGGGCAAAAAAATGGCATTGCAGAAATATGAAAAAAATGTTGAAAAATAGCGGATAAATTATTACATTTCTGTTTAATTTACCTTACATTTGCCAAATTTAATCACTAAAATTAATAAGAATATGATAAGAAATTGTCGAAAACTAAGCCTTATGCTTTCCGCAGCTGCATTAATTTTCTTTATTTGGGGATGTCAGGAAAATACACAAAATAAAAAAGAAAATAAAGTGAAAGCACCAATTGCAAAAAAAGTAAAAAAAGAATTGACCAAACATGGTCACACACGAATTGACGAGTATTTTTGGATGAAACAACGAGACGATTCGGCAGTATTGGCTTATTTGAATGCTGAAAATGAGTACACTAATGCCGTTATGCGTCATACGGAAGAGTTTCAGAAAAAATTGTATGATGAAATCATAGGACGGATAAAAAAAACGGACGAATCTGTTCCATACCTGAAAAACGGATACTACTATTACAGCCGCACCGAAGGCGAAGCTGAATATCCTCTGGTTTGCAGGAAAAAAGGCACGCTTGAAGCCAATGAAGAAATTTTATTGAATATTCCGGAAATGGCAAAAGGATTTAGTTTTTACGACATCGGAACGTCAAAAGTCAGCCCGAATAACAAATTGCTTGCTTTTTCAGAAGACACCGTTTCAAGAAGACTTTACAACTTGAAATTCAAAAATCTTGAAACCGGCGAAATATATCCGGAATCTATTCCGAATACATCGGGAAGCATTGCTTGGGCAAACGACAATAAAACAATTTTTTATGTCGTGAAAGATTTGCAAACGCTTCTTCCTTACAGAGTGTATAAACACACGCTCGGCACCGATGCGAAAGAAGATAAACTTGTATATGAAGAAAAAGACAATACGTTTTATACTTTCTGTTATACGACTAAATCGCAGAAATATATAGTCATCGGAGTGTCAAGTACGATGACCTCAGAATTTCGCTATCTTGATGCAGACAATCCGACAGACTTAAAAGTTTTCGCGCCGCGTGAAAGAGGAGTTGAATATTCGATAGCTCACTACGGCGATAATTTTTATATCCGCACAAACTGGAATGCGAAGAACTTTAAGCTGATGAAAACGCCTGTAACAAAAACAGGGAAAGAAAACTGGAAAGATGTCATTGCACACCGAGAGAATGTTCTACTCGAAGATTTTGATATTTTTAAAAACTACCTTGTCGTTAGCGAACGCAAAGAAGGACTCTCACAATTGAGAATCATAAAATGGGCAGACATGTCTGAATATTATATTGATTTTGGAGAGCCTGCCTATGTTGCCGGAACTTCGGTAAATTACGAATACGACACCAAAATTCTCAGATACAACTACACCTCGCTTACCACTCCTTACTCGACATACGACTACAATATGGAAACTAAGGAAAAAACACTATTGAAGCAACAAGAGGTTCTTGGAGATTTTAAACCTGAAAATTACAAATCGGAAAGAGTTTTTGTAACCGCCAAAGATGGCGCTAAAATACCTGTATCCTTGGTTTACAAAAAGGGACTCAAGAAAGACGGGAATAACCCATTATTCATACAGGCTTACGGTTCGTATGGACACAGCTCCGAACCTTATTTCAGCTCAGTACGATTGACCTTGCTAAATCGAGGTTTTGTTTATGCAATAGCGCACGTCAGAGGCGGACAAGAAATGGGACGGCAATGGTATGAAGATGGAAAATTGCTTAAAAAAATCAACACCTTTACTGATTTCAATTCATGTACCGAATACTTGATAAACGAAAAATATACCAACGCCGGTAAAACCTTTGCATGGGGCGGAAGTGCCGGAGGTTTGCTCATGGGAGCTATTGCCAACATGAAACCCGAACTCTACAAAGGAATCATAGCGGCTGTGCCTTTCGTTGATGTGGTTACCACCATGCTTGACGAATCAATTCCTTTGACAACAGGAGAATACGACGAATGGGGAAATCCAAACGAAAAAGAATATTACGATTATATGCTTTCCTACTCGCCCTATGACAATGTAAAAGCACAAAATTATCCGGCAATGCTTGTAACTACAGGCTATCATGACTCGCAGGTGCAATATTGGGAGCCGGCAAAATGGGTTGCCAAATTGCGCGATATGAAAACTGACGATAACATGCTGATTTTTAAAATAAATATGGATTACGGACATGGCGGCGCATCAGGAAGATTCCAACGTTACAAAGAATTGGCTTTGGAATATGCTTTTGTCCTTAATCTGCTTGGAATTACCCAATAAAATCCGGTTTTTATTGCTTTTCGGGAAACTGTTTGTTTTTACAACAACAAAAAACAAACAGTTTCTTTTCTTTTCACGCATTTTTTTGCATTACCGAATGAACTTTTTGAGAGATTTATTGTTTGCATCCCAAAATGTTACACTTTTCGCTTGAATGTACGATGTGTTCCCTTGCATGATGCTGATATTGAAAATTAATATTATTTTTGTATATTTCTCAATACAACATACCTTAACTTGCAGAAAAAGAAAGAAACAAATAAGTATAAAATCATTATTCAGTTAAACAATTTTGAAAACAATAAATAAAAATTTGCCTTATGAAGCTTAGAAATAAAAGACCTCGACTTGCCTTAGTCGAAACAGACGAATGGCTAAAGCCCACGGAACAAGAGATTATCGACAGATACGAAAGGTTCAAATGGCGATTGAAAGAAATTAAGGACAAGCACGGCAGCCTCCTGAAATTTGCCGATGCCTACAAATATTTCGGCATTCATTACGATGCGAAACGCAAAGGCTGGTCTTATCGCGAATGGGCACCCCGCGCAAAAGCAATTTTCCTGATCGGGGATTTTAACAACTGGAACAGAACCTCGCACCCGATGAGCATGAAAGAAAACGGGATTTGGGAAATTTTTCTTGATGAAGAAACGTACAAAGATACTTTCACACACCAAAGTTTGATTAAAATTTTGGTCAATGGGGAAAATGGATGGAAAGAACGTATTCCGGCATACATTCGTCGCGTAGTTCAAGACGAGGAAACAAAAAATTTCACGGCTCAGGTTTGGTTGCCAAAACGCTTCGATTGGAAAAACGACAGCTTTAATATCGGCTCGTTAGGCGAATTGTTCATCTACGAATGCCACATTGGAATGGCGCAGGAAAAAGAAGGCGTGGGAACATATACCGAATTTAAAGATAATATCTTACCAAGAATCAAAAAATTGGGATACAATGCTATACAGATCATGGCAATTGCAGAACATCCCTATTACGGTTCGTTTGGTTACCATGTGGCAAATTTTTTCGCTGCTTCGTCACGTTTTGGAACTCCGGAAGAATTGAAAGAGCTTATTCGCACGGCACACGAAATGGGAATTGCAGTCATAATGGATATTGTTCACTCTCATACGGTCAAGAATTTAAACGAAGGCTTAAACGAGTTTGACGGCTCCGACGGGCTGTATTTTCATGGAGGCGCACGCGGAGAACATCCGGCATGGGATTCAAAATTGTTCGATTACGGAAAAACCGAAGTGCTCCAATTTCTGCTTTCAAATGTGAAATTTTGGATGAAAGAATTCCATTTCGACGGATTCCGTTTCGACGGCGTAACTTCAATGATGTATTTCCATCACGGTTATACAGAATTTGACAGTCAAGAAAAATATTTCAAAGACGGGGTTGAGTTTGATGCTATTGTTTATCTGCAACTTGCAAATACGCTGATTCATAAAATCAATAAAAAAGCGGTTTCGCTTGCCGAAGATGTGAGCGGAATGCCGGGTTTGACCTTCCCGTGTAAAGAAGGAGGAATAGGATTTGACTACCGTCTCGGAATGGGATTGCCCGATTTCTGGATAAAATATCTCAAAAAAGTAAAAGACGAAGATTGGAATATTCACGAAATGTGGAACACGCTCACAAACAGACTGCCCGACACGAAAACCGTTGCATACGCAGAATCTCACGATCAAGCATTGGTAGGCGACAAAACCATCGCTTTCCGACTGATGGATAAGGAAATGTATTTCCATATGAATCTCGAATCTGAAAACCCAATAATCGACAGAGGAATTGCGCTTCATAAAATGATTCGCTTGTTTTCTGCCGCTTTAGGCGGACAAGCGTATATGAACTTCATGGGCAACGAGTTTGGACACCCGGAATGGATCGACTTCCCGCGAGAAGGCAACAACTGGAGCTACAAACATGCACGCCGCCAATGGAGCATTGCCGATGCCGATTATTTAAGGTATCAACATCTCTACAAGTTTGATGAAGCAATGATTCATTTGATGAAAGAAAATAAGGTTATGCAAGGCGGATACGGACAGCAATTGAACATGGACGAAGCAAACAAAACCATTGTTTTTGTGAAAAACGACTTGATTTTTGTCTTCAATTGGCACATGTCCAACTCTATTCCTGATTACGAATTTACGGCACATGCGCCGGGGGAATATAAAATTATTCTGAACTCAGACAGACCCGAATTTGGCGGGTTTGGCAGAATTAACGACAAGCTTTCGATTTTTACGTATGATGTTGAGGGATATCCAAAAATGAAAATCTACAACACAAATCGTACTGCTTTGGTTTTGAAAAGAGTAGAAAAAAAGAAAAAAAAGAAGAAAAAAACGTCAAAGAAAAAATCAGCATAGCAAAATTTACGGAAAAGAGAGAGTAAAAAAGCATACTCTCTTTTTTTTATAAAAAAAGAGGGACAAACGATGTCCCTCAAAAGAACCATCTTAATAAAACACAAACAATAAGATGATAAATAAAACCATATACCTCGTAAAGGTATAAAAATAAATTTGAAAAAGCAAGGGCTTTAAGCTATTGCACTACTTAATTAATTGACTTTTATTATTTTAAAATTATTTATACTATTATTTTCGTTCAATGTTTGAATAAAATATATTCCGTATGGATATTTTTCCATATCTATATCTACTTTTGTTGCGCCTTTTAAAATTGTCTTGATTTTCAAGAGTTTTCCGGTTGCGTCAAACAGCTTTACACTTTGCTTTCTTTTCGTTGGTTTATTGAAATTTATATAGCATTTGTTTTGTACCGGATTAGGATAAATGTAGCATGTTGCCGTATTCTGCAAATTGTTCTGATTTTCTGACGAGCTTACTAAAGGAATATCACTGCTGACACTTTGATATACTTCTTTCGTATATTCGTCTTGTACAAAAACAACAACTATCAGATTGTCTGTATCGTACACGTTTTTATATTCCCAAAATTCGTTAAACGTTTTTGTTTCACCGGCATTCCATGTGTTCAAAATATTACGTCCTCCTGCATCAGGAAGCATTTTTTTCAAGACGTTTCTAAATTCCGTTTGTCCATTTTCGCCGGCAATGCCATGAATTTCTTTTTCCAAAACCGCAATATACACTGTGGTGTTGCTTTTATTTTTCAAGGCAGTAATATTTGCCTGAATTTGAATTGAGTTGGTGCTTTTTTTCGTATTCAGTTCGATTAAAAAACAAGGATCAGACAAACTTTGTTCTTCAAATTGTGCCTTGAGGTCGAACCAGCCTGATGTTGTGCCGTTGTATTGATTGCCGTCCATTACAGTTGCCGGCACTTCCGAAATGCCGTAATACAACGAGCGCGCACTTGGCTCTTCTACGTTCTGCAAATTAAACACATCTTCGCCCGGAAAACTCGTGTGATACCTCAAATCTACGGCATCAAGATAATATTCTTCCATTATATTATTCAGTTTCGGCTCTATTTCTGCACATTTTGCAGACGACATGTTCGTGAAGTTTTCCAGCAAAACAAGTCTTTGGCGTTCTCCGATCCAAATATCATCAAAGGCAAAACCGTCGTAAATATTTTGCGAACCTCCACTTTCTGCGCCGTAGGCAAAGCGGAATGAAAGTTTTTCTTTTCCTTTCAGAAAATCAAGCCTAAGACGAGCATCAAGCCACCCTTCAGACTGATTTTCAGCCCAACCCTCTTGTTGCAATAATTGGTCGCCCGGATTTCCTAATATGCCGGAAGAGTTGAACCAGTTGATGCCCTCGCCAATATTTCCGACATTGTGCCACCCCGCAGCATCATGATATTGTAGCACAAGTCCGTTTCTTTTGTTATCAGGAGCTGTCCACAGCTTGAATTTTATCATCGGACGTTGCATTTCCGAAAAGTCAAAACAAGGACTTGAAACCCACGATTTTTCTTGTTCTTGCTTGCTGTTCAGCGCCGTAAACCACGCATAGTCGCCCGAAGCTGCTTGATTTATTGTATTTCCGTTAGGCGTTTCGAGCTGCCAACTGTTGTGGCTCGTATTTTTGTCGTATTCTTCGTACCAGCCGTTTTTCCCGTTTTCAAAATCTTCGTAATAATGGGTATAATTGTTGTTTAGATTTTTGAAATTGAAATACGGACGCACAAATACGTGTTGGGTCAATTTTTGTTCGCAATCGTTTTGGCTTTCAACGGCAGTAAGGCTAACACTGTATTTCCCTTCTGAGGGGAAATTATGCGTCGGATTTTGCACATTTTCGCTGAATCCGTCGCCAAATTCCCAAAGCCACGATTTAATTTCTATGTCTGAATCTGCAAAAAACGGTATCGGATCGTCGCCGTAACACTCATTTTCCCAATAAAAGTTGATGTTCGGCTTTTTGCTTATATCTATAATTTTTGAAAATTCGGCAATACAGCCTGCCGTAGTCGTTGCTTTCAGCGAAACGATTTTGTCTCCCGAAGTAGAGTAGAAGTGTTTCGGATTTATTTTTTCCGTATATTTAGATATTGAACCATCGCCAAAATCCCATTCGCGCGATTCGACCTCTTTGTCTGATGTTGTTAAATCGCGAAACTCTATCGAATCGGGCAAGCATTTTGTTGCTTCTTCAAATTTTACATTCGGTACAGGAAAAATAGTAACCGTATCAACGTCTGTTTGTTGGCAAGCATTTTTGTCGGTAAATTCGTATTTTATTTTTATTTTACCCTCATAATCCTGTGGCTTGAAAATACCGCCTTGAATGATTGTCGAATCAATGAAAAAACGCTCGATGCCTTCGCCTCCGGAATGAATCCCGTGCAAGACAACCGCTTCAGCATCAGGGTATGCACAGTATTCTTTCGTGCTGTTTAATCCGTCAATCGAGGCGTATGGCAGCTCAAAAACCGTAACAATTTTTTCAATTTTACTTTGGCAGCCATTCGGGTCAATGTAACTATATTCTATGCTGTTTTCTCCAACTTTTGCATCTGAAGGATTGAAAATGGCTTTTCCGTCGTTATTGTCAGCAGAAATTCCGTTTCCGGAAAATTGTCCAAAACCCGTTTTGTCTTTTACAAGTCCTTGTATTTCAATATCTATATCTTCTCTACAATATTTGTCTGATAGATTTTGTATTTTTACGTTCGGCACTTCAAAAACAGTAACGGTTTTTGTTATAGAATTTGAACATAAGGTGTTCGGATCTTTATATTCATAGCTTATTTCATTTTCGCCGATAATTGTGTTGTCGGGAATAAAAATTGCGCCATCTGCAAAGTTGAGAATATTTGCTCCGGAAAAAACGCCACCCCAAGGTTCGCCTTGAATAAAAGCACTTGTGTCGTCGTTTGCGCAAAAATTGTTTTGAAACTGAAAATCAATAATAGGCAGCGCATTTATTTTTGTTGAGTCCGTAAAATATGCCTTACAACCCAAATTTGAGGTATATTCAAATACGATTTTATAAGCATTTGTTTGTGGCGGAATTTGGTTCGGATAAAGATAGGCAGTCAGTCCCGCATCGATCAAACCTTTCTTTATTCCTGAGAATTTTCCGCTTCCTCCTTGCGGTGTTTTGCTTTCTAATTGTACCAAGTCTGCATGGTCGGCACAATATTCGTCAGATAAGCCAAAAAAGCGCACTTCGCCAATAGAATCAACGGTAATTACTGTTTGTAGTTTGAAGTTTGTAAGTCCGTCTTCGCCCAGATAGCTGTATGTTATGAGGTGTTCTCCTGCGCCTGCTTGCTGAGGGTTGAAAATGGCATTATCGTTTTCCAATGGCGTGATGCCTTTTCCTGAAAAAACGCCTTTGGGCAGTCCGTTTTTTGTTTTTGCCCAAATCGTATCCGATTTTTCATCGTAACAATAAACATTTCCGAAATTGATGCCAAAGATTGTTCCATTCGGATTTTCAACGCTTGTTTGTTTTACTTTGCTGCTCGAACATCCCCACTCGTCGGTATAGGTGTAAGTGATGTTAATTTCTGCGCCAATTCCTGCAAATTCAGGGTGGAACGTGTTTGTTTCGCTGTTTATGCCTCTTCCCGAAAACAATCCGCCTGCCGGAGTTCCGATGAGGACTTCAGCTTCTTCTTCGTAATTATAAATCTTTTTTAGTTGAAAATCTATTTTCGGTAAAGCAATAATTTCCACCTCTTTGCTTGCAGTGCTTTTGCAGCCGCTGGCAGCTGTATATTCGTAAGTAATGGTGTGTGGCGATTTTTCTGAGCCTGCAAATGTCGGATAAAACCACGCAGAGCCTGCTCCGCTGACAATCCCCGAACCGAAAAATGTTCCTGAACCACCGCGACTTCCAAAAATCTGAACTCCTTCGTTGTTTTCACAATAATACGCATCAAGTCCCGAAAAACTTACCGCGCCAACAGAATCAACCTTTATATATTCCGTATATTCAAAAGGTGTTTGCCCGTCGAGTCCCAGATAATGGAACGTGATTTTGTGTTCGCCGGCACCGGCTTCTGCCGGATTGAAAATGGCTTTGTCCGCTCCGATAGGTGTTATTCCCTTTCCGCTCAGTGTTCCGCCCGGAATGCCGTTTATTGCAAATCCGCTTAGTGTATCTATTTCTCCGTCATAACAATATGTGTTGTCTTTGTTTATGCCCTTGATGCTTGCATTTGCTTCAAGAACATTTATCGTTTGTGTGATTGAGTTTGAGCATGTTGTTGTTGAGTCGGTAAAAAGGTAAGTAATTTCGTAGCCGTAGCCGCTTCCTGCAATTTCAGGATAAAAAATATTACCGCTAACTCCGGGTCCGTTATAAACTCCGCCTTCGGGCATTCCTTTGAGCAAAACTCTCGATGTATTTATATTGTAATTATTATCCATTGAAAAATGCACATCAGGAACAGGATAAACGTTTACACGCTTGCTTATTTCGCTTTTGCATCCACTATTTTCCAAAGTCGATATATAAGTGAATTTCAACTCAAAAGAAGTTGAATCATGTGGCACTTTTTGCGGGTTCAACAGCAAAGAGTTCCCGTAATTTGTAAAACCGCTTGCAGGTTCGTTAAAATAGGCTTCTCCCGAATGGTGTGAATATCTTGAGTTTATCGTAACTGCCGGGTTGTCTGAGCAGTATAAGCTATCGACCTCGAAATCGACCGCTCCGATAGAATCAATAAAAATTCTTTCTGCCAAAGTGTATTTTGTTCCGTCAAGTTCATAGGTGAAAAAAACAGAATCAACTCCTTGTCCCGCAGTTTTTATGTTGTATATTGCGCTGTTTTTTCTCACGTCGGTGAGTGCGCCTTTTTTGCTCGAGAATACGCCTGAAAAAGATTGATTATCCGGTTTATACCGGATTTCAAAACTGCTGTCTCCATAACAATAGACGTGATGGAGATTTTCGATTGTTCCGCTTGCTTTTAAAATATCTACATATTCGGTAATACTGTTTGAACAGCCGCTGTTTTTGTATGTGAATGAATAATTTATCGGGTGTTTTGTTTTTACGCCAACCAAATTTGGATAGAATTTTCCGTTAGCAACGCCTTGTCCCGAAAATTCGCCTTGCGGACTATAATTCCCTTTTAGTTCAACAACTCCGCCTTCCACGTTATAATTGGAGTGCAGACCAACAAAATGAAGTTCCGGTTTGGGTTTTATGGTAACGGATTTTGTTACTGATGAGCTGCAATTACTGTTGTTTACGTTCGATGTATAGGTATAAGTAATATTGTATTGTACGTTTGGAGTTATATTTTTCGGATTAAACGTCATTTTACGGTTGCCTATATTTTTAAAAGCATTTGTTGGCACGGTGAACGAACCGGTTCCCGAATAGTTATTGTTTTGAGCTTCTATGGTTATTAAGGTGTCGTCGGCACAATAAACTTCTTGCAAATCAAAGCTTGGTGGTTTGATTATGTCAATAAAAGTTGTTTCTTTATAGACGTATTGTGTGCCGTCTTCGTAGTATGTAAATTTTATGGTGTCGGTTCCTGCTTCTTTAGGATGGTATGTTGCTGTATTTCCGCTTGTTCCGCTTGAGAATCCTCCTTTACTGCTTGAGAATGTGCCTGAATTTGATGTCGGGGTATAGCTAAGAACAATCGACGAATCGTCGTTACAATAAAATTCTGAAAGATTGTTTATATTTCCTGTTGGGACTTTAATTGCTACTATTTCAGTAGTTTCGTTTGTACAAGCTGTTGTGGGGTCTTTGTAGCTGTAAGTAAGAGTAGTATTTCCCACAGGCAACAAGCCGGGATAAAGGAGCCCGTCAGAAACTCCTGCGCCACTGAAATTTTCATCGGCAGAGGGCGAATGATTTCCAACCAAAGTTATTGTTGGTCCTTCTTTATTGTAGTTTGACCTTAATCCTACAAAACTTACAACAGGTTTCGAGCCGACAATTATTGTTTGTTCAATTGTATCGCTGTTGCAGTTGTTTTTCGTTGTGAAAAAGTATGTTGCGGTGTAAGTTGTTTTCGGATTAGAAAAAGATGGGTCATTCACTACATTCGAGGGCGTAATTTTCAATTCGGTTGAACCGGCAAGATGATCAAAGCCAAAAAACAAATTTGTAGCCTTGTCTGAAATCATATAAGTTCCGGAGTCTTGTGCTTCCGGATTTTTTGCATAGAGAATTGTTGCGGGTTCTCCTTCGCACAATTGATTCTCAAAAGGAAAAAAACTTGGAGAGTTTACTGCTTCTATTTCAATTTCTTCTTCTTTTAGGATTTGTTCCTCCGGAGTATCTTCGTAAAAGATTATCGTATATTTGCCGGCAGAAAAATTATTCGGAATAAATTTTCCTTCATTTATTGCCAAATGTATATCAAAACTGTTTCCCATTTCATTTTCCATTCTGAATTTTCCATCTGAAAGAGAGTGTCCTATGACTATAATCGGAGACTTTGTATAATGGCAAAAAACACGTCGTTCATCAGGAAATTCTATCCAATTGCCTCCCGGATTTACCGTAACTGTTTCGTTGGCAGTGTTCGTACAGCCGTTTGCGTCGGTATAAGAGTAAGTGAGCGAATGAGTGCCTACCTCTGCCGCATTAGGGTGAAATGTAGCGTCGTTTGTGATTATGCCCGGACCGAAAAATACGCCTCCCGGCGGACTTGTTGTTACTTGTGGATTTGGGACTAATGTTACCGCAGGATCTTCCTCAAAATAAGACTTTTTTGTCATCTCAAACGAAACAACCGGCAGCGGATTGACGGTGAAAGTTTCAGATGGTCCTATTTTTTTGGCATGAACCGTTTTGCTATCGACAACATCGGTAATTGTAAAACTTCCTATTCCGTCTGTTCCGGCGGTCAGTATCAACGGAGAGTTTGATGCTGTTGCATGATATGTATCGCTTCCTTTTTTGTATTCGAGTGTCCAAGGAGGCGTTCCGCTTGCAATTCCTACGGAAATATTTTCTCCGGCACAGGCACTCGTCGGACCAATTACCCAAGCTGTCGGGAATGATGCGGTTTTATCAACAATAACTTCGCTCGCATCGCTCACGGCATAAACCGGTGTTCCTGCATTCCCGACCATGTCGGAGTATGTAATATAAAACCCCACTTTTCCGTCCTTGTCGGTAAGTTCTACTTTGTAGCTAAAGGTGTAATTTTCTCCTGCAACTGTTACATTCGGACTTGTTTGTGTAACGATTTCCCCGCCGCTGTACAGCAAAACTTGCGGCGTTTCTTTTAATGTTTCGCTTGCCGTAAATTTTAAATAAACCCAATCGCCTTCGTTGGCAATTTTCGGGTCGGCATTGTTTGAGGCAATGCTTACGGGGTTTAAAATTTTGCTTTTGTTCCATGTTGCGCCGATGTTGTAGGCTATTCCGCAGGTCGAGTTCTCAAAAGCTGTGCCTTCGTTTGCTGTATTCCATTGTCCCGTAACGCTTAAGTTTGAACCTCCCGGTGTTTCTTCGTCTAAAACCCAAGTGAGTTTTACGGAATGTTCAATATCTGCAATTTGCAAACCCCATATCCCGTTTTCAAGAACGTTTCGGAAAAGCCTGATGCCGTAGTTATCCGGAGTTCCTGTGTTCTTTATGCTGAAAGGTGTAAAACCTCCGCTTCCGTCAAAACCAACAGGGAAAGCGGTTCCTGTTGCACCAACTTTCTGAATCAGGCGACCATTTTGGTCGGCAATGACATAGTTATTTTCGTTTACGCCCGTTATTTTTCCTCCACTTCCGATTCTCAAGTCGAAATCGTTCAAAAAGAGCTTCCCCGATTCAAAAATGAGTTTGTTTTGCACACTTTGGGCAACACCTGATTTTACTCCGGCAGAATTACGAAGAATCAAATTCCCAAATTTGGTTGTCGTATTTCCTTTAATCCATTGTGTCGTATCTCCCATTAGTATTACATTGCCGTCGGAGGCAATACCTAAGAAATTTACATTACTTGTTTCGTTAATCCAATCTCCCGTGAGTTTTATTGTCCCATCTAATTTTATTTTGGCATTTGTTTTATGAATAAAATCAGCTCCTGTTCCGCCCGCAACAAAAACATAAGCTCCTGATTCGATTACAAAGCTTCCTCCCTTGTTCACAATTCCTTTCTGCCCGAAAGCAAATGATGTGTAAAGCAATGGTATAATAATAAATAGTATATATTTTATTTTCATCTGTTTATGTTTTTTTATGAATGATTAATGATGGGTGATAGGTGATTTTTCTCCCGCCAAAGATTTTTGCTTAACTTCCGCCTCTATAATCATCCTGTTTTGTGTCTGAGAATTGAAAAATTCTGATTATTAGAAATATAACTCTTAATTCTTTCGCCAAGAGGGAAGTTAGTACGATGAAATTATGCGCCAATCATTGCTTCCTATACTTATAAAAGTTCGAGATTCATTTGTAGGGATTGTAGTAGTAGTTGCAGCACCTTCAATTTGGTCTCCCGATGTTGAGTCAACATTAATAGCCCCTGTTGAAATATTTTTAACGATAATAATTCTACCAATATGGGCATCGGCATCTGGTAAATTAATCGTCATTAGGGGAGTCTCTGCAATAACAAGAAAAGCATCATCAGGAATATTTCCACCCATTGACATTCTTGTTATATTGCGATAAACTGCGCCTTTTGTTTTTATGTTTCCGTCTATTTGGACATCGCCCGTAAAAATCGGATTGGTAAACATTGTTGTTTTAGATTCGTTTGTAACATTGTCAAGTCCTAAATGCACTTTTACTTCTGAGGAAGTTTTTAAACTCAAAGAGCTTGTTCCGTTGCCAACAAGGTATGAGTCGGCTGTAACAGCAGACAATCCTGTTCCTCCGCAAGAAACGGGAAGTGTTCCGGAAGTAATTTTGCTTGCATTTAAGTTGGGAATATCATCGGCTACCAATGTTCTGAATGAGGGTTTTCCGTCAGCGTTGTGGGGCGAGGCAAAAACATGATTTTTCGGTTGTGTTTTCCAATCAAGCCCAATGTCGCCCGAAGATGTTATGGGTGAATTGCTTACCGTGTATTCCGTCGGAGCTGTAATGCCAACACTTGTAACGGCAGATGCTGCAACATTTTGTACAAACGCAGTGGTTGCAATGCTTTGATCATTGTCGGTATTTGCCTGAGTTACGGCTTGTGCATCGCCCGTAAAAATCGGATTGTTAAACATTGTTGTTTTAGATTCGTTTGTAACATTGTCAAGTCCTAAATGCACTTTTACTTCTGAGGCAGTTTTTAAATTCAAAGGGCCTGTTCCGTTGCCAACAAGGTATGAGTCGGCTGTAACAGCAGACAATCCTGTTCCTCCGCAAGAAACGGGAAGTGTTCCGGAAGTAATTTTACTTGCATCTAAGTTGGGAATATCATCGGCTACCAATGTTCTGAATGAGGGTTTTCCGTCAGCGTTGTGGGGCGAGGCAAAAACACGATTTTTCGGTTGTGTTTTCCAATCAAGCCCAATGTCGCCCGAAGATGTTATGGGCGAATTGCTTACCGTGTATTCCGTCGGAGCTGTAATGCCAACACTTGTAACGGCATTTCCGGAATAAATCTTTTTCCAGTTTGTGCCGTCCCAAAAGTAATATCCAACGCCTGAATACGAACTGCTATTTGTGTTCCAAACCAACAAGCCGTTAGTTTTTATTCCGGACACCGGATTGTTCGCATCTATAAGAGAAACGCGCGGCACCAACATGCCTTTGTTCGGCGAATGAACATCAAGCATGGCATTGCTCTGCGGCGAATAGCCGGCTTGATCCGTAATGGCTACATTTTGAGAAAATAAGAATGTGCTGTTCAGGAAGAAAAAAAGACAGGTAAAAATATAAATGTTTTGCTTTGTTCGTATTATTGCATTCATTTGTATGACTTTTTATGAAAATTATAAATTTTTTTGATTAATTTCGCTAAAAGTTAATAAAAATTTTTGAGAAAGTATAATTTTTTTTGACTATTTTGGATTTTTTGTTGATAAAAACATTGTAAAGACGAGGAAGCATTTATTGTTTCGTTAATTAAAGTATTATATTTTGATAATTTTACACATAAAATCTTAACTAAATTTTTAAAATACTGGTTTACAGTACCAAATTTTTTTGCAATAAGATCTTTCCCTGTTTTATTACAAAAAATATGTTCCTTTTTTTGTATTTGGTGGCAGTGTAATTTTCTCTGAATGTTTACTTTTTTCATATTTTTTCTCGACAATGGATACAATTATTTTTCCTTCGATATCATAAATTCCAAAGCTGACTTTTTCATTTTTGTGTGTATCAAATTCAATCCCTTATTCTATTTGTTGCTCTCCTCCTTTAACTAAAATATAGTTCAATAATTCTTTTGAAAAATAGCGTCCAATTTTTATAAATTCAATAAATAATGGTTTTAATTCTCTTACAATATTTTTCTCTTTTGCTTTTAATAATAAGCCCAATGTTCCAATACATTTTATGTCAATTGACTCTGCTATTTTTCTTGCACGATTATCGTCTATTAAAAGATAGTCTGCCAATAGTTCTTCATACAATATAACAGATTCAGATTCTCCGTAATCCATTACTATCGATAAATAATTCTTTGAATGTATTTCTCTTACTTTGGGCTTAATTTCCTCTAATTTAGATTTGTCAAAATAGGGATTGTCGTAATTATTCAACTCTATCCACACGGCTTTTGCAAGATAATATTCGCCAAATACCTTTTCAATTAAATCTAACTGTCCAATGTGGATAAGAGAAATTATGACACCTGTATCTGCAATAACTACTTTCATTATAAATCTCTTAATTTTTGCAAATCAGAAAAGACATCACTAAGACTCGGATTGGATATAGGAATATTTCTCTTTGCCAATTCTTTCTCAAATTCATAACGACTTACACCTGACAATTGAATAGCTTTGCCAATAGTTAATTTCTCTTCCTGAAATAACATTATCGCTATACCTATTTGAAAATACTTCTTTAATTCTTGTTCCGTTTCATTCAAAGAGAGCATTATTTCGGAGGATATACTTACCGGTATAACTATATTTTGCATAATATTACACTTTATTTTATTTATACTTATGGTTCTACTTTATTTTAATTACTGCCAACGAATTAAGTATATATGCCGGAACTGTTTTGAAACACGAACGCTCTCAAATCTCACACGTTTGCTGCCATAGCATTACATGTGTCGTTTTATCGTCGTTTTTACAAACTGCGATATTTATTTTTCAGTCAATTCGAGGTTTGAGTAGGTTTTAATGAGTGTCATCATGCTATTTTTTGCATACAATGCCGAGCCTGCAAGCAAAAAACCTCCATCTTTGGTTTGAATTACGGCATTTGAGTTTTCAGTACCTTCGCCTCCAAAGGTATTTGATTTAACAATTTGTCCAATATCGTCAATAAGTATTATATAAATATCTTGATTTTCATCTTTATTGAGGCTATTTGTTGAACCTGCAATAGCAATTTTATTTTCTGAGGTTAAAACCAATGCCTGTCCGCTTTGATTGTTTTCATCTCCGTAGAAGTTTTCGGAAACGGTAGAGTGTATGTTTTCTTCTGTTTTCACGACAAAAATATCGTTTTGATTTGTAGCATTCGCATAAGTTCCCAAAAACACGTAGTTGTTGTTTGGCAGAATCACAAGGTCGTTTCCGAAATCGTCTCCGGCTCCGCCGAACGTCAGCTTATCCGTCTGAATGCCGTGCGAGTTTGTTTCAATCACGATCATATTTGAGCCGTTTTGTCCGGCTTCGTTAAAACTTTCCGATGTTCCTATTAAAATGTATTTTCCGTTTGCGGTTTGTTTGGCACAGGCAGCTTCGTCGTTTTTTTCTCCGCCGTGGGCTTTTGTCCATTCAACTTCGCCTGTCGAATTTACTTTTACCATAAGTATATCTTTGACTCCTTTCGGATTCTTGTTTCCCGGATTTTCGCGCGTTGTAGCTCCCGACATTATGTATCCCCTGTCGGAAGTAGGAAAGATTGACTTGCCGTAATAGTTGTATCCTTTTCCCAAGTGCTTTTCCCATTGCAAATTCAGCGTCGGGTCTGTGGCGCTGTTGATTATTTCGTTTCCCTCTTTATCCACAAGCAAAAACAACATTCGTGTAAGCGTATCTGTGTGCGTATATGACCCTGTGATGGCAATTTTGTTGTCCCAAGTAAGCACCAGTTGCTCGCCATAGTCGTTAAATTTGCCTCCGAAATTTTTCTCGAACAGCTGATTGCCGTATTGGTCTGTTTTTATAAGCCTTATGTCCGTGTCATTGCCCTTGTTGCTTGTCCCGATTAGGAGAAACTCGCCCTCTTGTGTCTGTACGACATCTTTGCCAAAATCTTCATTAGCTCCGCCATATAGTTTCAGAAAACCTTTTCTTTGGGCTTCTTCTACCGATGCTTTTTTTTCGCAACCTGCCAAACCCGATGTAAGAACTGTCGCCAGAAAAAACAGGCAAACTTGGCTTATTTTTTTACGCAGAAAACACAAACGAAAAACCCGATTTATGATATATAAAACACCCATGATTAAAGTTTTTTAACACACAGCAACAAAAATAAAAAGGTAAAAAATAAAATATCACCCATAACTCATCGCCCATCACTCAATTTATTTATTGCTATATTTCTTTTTCTTCGGTCGGTAAATTAAATATCTGTATCCAAGCCGGAAAGAAAAATTGTTTAATTTAAAATCGTTATCAATATAATAATAATTATAAATTAGTTCAGGAATTGAGTATCTGTTTTTACGGTTCACTTGATTAAAAAATCCTTTGTAATATCTTACATCAAAGAAAAGGTAACTCATCGGGAATTTTACTTTCACGCCCACTCCGGCATGAACCGCAAAATTTACTCTATTCCGTAGTTTTTCAAGTCCTATTTTCGCGCTTTTTATATCGCGAAATCCATCGTATTCGCGAAATGGCTTGCAGTAATCCGTCAGAAGAAACGAGGGAGTAATGCCTGCCAAAACAAATGGTTTTATTCTCTTGAATTTACCGGCATCAAAGTATGATTTTTGTTTTCCTAAATTTATCGAATACGAAAGAGAAAAAGAAGGATTTATCCATGTTTGGGTTTCTGTAATTTCAAGCCGTGAAAAATCGTAAAGCTTGTTTGTGTATTTGAACTGATTTTTTTGAAACACAACATCAGCATAAGCCTGTAAACCTTGCAGAATAAAATCAAGATAAACAGAAAAACTCAATCCGACCTGAAACCCAAGACCTTCTGAAGTATATTTCCCTTTGTTTTTGTTCACATTATTGACTCCGAACGCATTGCTTATGGAAACCTGTGAGCAGTTGAAGCCTCCGATTAGTCCGGCAGAATATACGGGCGAAGTTCGGTAAGTTTCGTATAAATATTGAAACTCTGTGGCACTGTCTTCTTTCATTAGTTTATATTCCTTTTCAAATTGCAGCAACTCCAACATTGCGCTATCTGCCTTGTGGCTGTCGTCGTTATAGATATACGACAAGATTGTCAAGCGTTTAGTGGCTCTTTCTTGTTCTCGATAGTCTTCTCTTTCGATTTTTTTTCTGGTAATTGCAGGAATTTTTTCAATTTTTCCCTCATCGTAGAGGTTTTCCGCAGCTTTTGCCGGATTTTGTCCTTTTGTCAGCACCGCAAAACACAGCAAGAGCAGCAACAGCAGCCATTGACGTTTTTTTTTTGTATTTGTTTTATATTTTATGAAATAATGCTTCACAAATCTTCTTTTTTTGCTTGTTTTTTAATTTCTGCTTTCAGTTTTTCTATTCTCTTTTGCATGTTTTCATCAAATGGTTGCGAGGCGATTTTCTGAGGCAGAATATCTTTTCCTACAAATCTGTCCCATTCTTTCACGCGGAAGTTTCGTTTCAATTTAGGTTTTAGGCTTTGAGCCAAAATTTCAATATCAACCGCCCATTTCTGAATGCTTCCGTTTTTGTATCCGACAATTATCTCTTTGTCGTCGTTTGTAAACGAAACCGACCATGCCCAAGTTCTATCGTCGCGCAAAACAATCGCTTGGCTGTTGAGTTTGTGCGTTTGCCACAACTGCACTGTTCCGTCGAAACTTGCCGCAGCAAGAATCGAATCGTTTTTGCTGAATTTGAGGTCAATAATTCGGGCATTTTGTCCTGTGAGCCTCACATAATCCTTGCCGAAAGCTTTGAAAATATTCACAATTCCTCTTTCGTCGCCGCAGGCTATTGTTGTTGATTTGTGATTAAACGAAAGAGAATATATCGGAACAGAATCGAGCTTTAGCGCATAGATTGCCTCTTGGGGCAAAAGGTTTATCTTTGTTGTATCCGAAGCGTTTTTTTGCATTTGGGCAATGTTCCAAATAAGAACATTGCCCGAATTGCTCCCGATTGCCAATAAATTTCCTTTCTCGTCAATATCAAACGACTTTATATTTCCCGCTTTGTACGACAATATTTTTTGACGATAGTTTTCCTCTGTTTTTATCCAGAGTTTAAGTTCTTTATCTGCTCCGAGCGTAACGAAACTTTCATTATCGGGCAAAAAGTCTATTTTTATCACAGCTTCTTTGTGTGCTTTGATAATCGCGAAAGGGGTTTTATTATTATTTTGCAAATCAAACAATTGTATTTTTCCTTGCTGCGTTCCCGAAGCCAGAATTTTTCCATTTTGCGAAACTGAGAGGAAGCGATTTACGTCATTCTCTGTGTTTGCGAGCGTGTCGATAAAAGAAGGAGCGCTTAGTTTTCGTCTTATGATTTTTTTATCGCTTCCTGCGCTTATTAAAAAATCGGTGTTCGGAACAATCACCGTCGCCCTGACGGAGGAGGTATGCGCATTGAAAATATTATTTTTCTGATTCGGGTTTGCCTTTTTGTTTGCCTGATAGAGTGCTGAATAAATGTCCGTATTGTATTTTTCGCCTTTAAAATTCGTATTAAATTGGTATGCCTGATACGAAATCAAAGCTTTCAGCATGGTGTCGCGATTTATTTGCAGCGATTTTACAGCCATAGATTTCGCAATCGACAGCATACGCAGCGTATCGGCTTTTTGTTGAGCCACAAAAGCCTTATTTCGTTCTATTTGTGCATATTTTGCATTTTTTTGGGCAATAATTTTTTGCAGTTCTGCAATATTTTTTTGTTTTTCTGCAATATTTTTTTGCTGTTTTGCATTGTTTCGTTCTTTTTCTGCCTGAATTGTTTTTTCAATTGCTATTGCTTTTTCTTGTTTTGCTTTATTTTCGCTTCTTTGTGCATTTTCACTTTCTATTCGTGCTATTTTTGCGTTCAAGTCGGCAATCAGACGTTGTTTGTTTGCATTGATTTTTTCAATTTTTGCTTTTCCTTCGTTTCGTTTTGCCTCCACTTGTGCAATTTTAGCAAAAAGCATAAGCCCTAAAGACAGTATTGCCGCAATTCCTAAGACGATTGCAAAAAGTCTTGACTTTCGTATTTGCTGTTTTTGTTGTCGTATTTTGTTTTCTTCCTCAGCCAAAAATTCTCGCTCGCTCGATTCAAGAAAAACCATGGTTTGTTCAAAAGCCGGGCTAAAATTTTTCCCCCATGCCAGCGAGGGCTTTTGTTTGTCTCTCCAGTCTAAAGCCAAATGCAAATCCGGCGGTCGCCACAATCCGGTTTTGGTTTGCTGATAGTTTTCAGCAGCTTCCGAGAGGCGTAAATACGTTTTTATGGCAGCAGCTTCTTCTTCAACCCAAACAATTAGTTTTTCCCAAATCCGCATTAAACTTTCGTGCGAGATGTCGATAATTGTGTCGCCTGTCAATTCTGCTTCGCTCGAAAGCGTTAAAAAGGTGCGGTCTTCCTTGCAAAAAGTTTTAACCACCTTTATTATTTCATCTTCTTCGGCAACTGCAATGGCTGCAATATTTTTTATTTTTGTCGGATTCCGAACGCCTCTGTTGTCGTTTCCTTTTTCTGTAATTGTTTTAAAAATCTTCTGCGACAGGAATTTCCCTCTTTCATCAAGTTCGTCGTAGGCTTCGTTTGCATGTTCCGAAAGGGCTTTTTCCATTTTCCCAATGGCTTCGTAATGGATTATATCCATTGGTTCGTTTCCTTGTTGGTGCGAACGCCAGAAATTCCATGTTCGCATCAGGGCGTGTTGAAGTATGGGAAGCTGGTCGGGATTGTCGCCCACATCGTTGAGCAATTGGTAAACCAAGCGTTGTGTTATCGAACCGCCTGCTACCGAAATAGGACCAACAATGGCTTGGTGGAAGTTGTTGCGTGTCATTTGGGGAATAAGGTAGTGGCTGTCGTTGATTAGTTTTGTAAGTTCTTGAAATTTTGCGCACTCTCCAATAAAATCGGAACGCATTGTTATGATTACATAAATCGGAACTTCATTTTGTTTGACGGCTTCGATCAGTAATTTGACAAAAGCCAAGGATTCGTTGAACGATTTGGCATCCTTGCTTGCTTTTTGATACCTGAAAAGCTCTTCAAACTGGTCTATCATGAGCAGTATATTTTCATTTTTTCGCCGCCCGAAGAGTTTTACCACCTCAATAATGCCCAGCGAACTTCCATTCAGTATGGAGGTTGAAATAGCCTGTTTGAAATAGCTGTCTTGGTCAATCTCATTGACTTCTGCTTCTGATTTTACAAGTGCTGTTGCCAGATTTTGTATCGGATTGCCGCCGGGACGCGAAACCACCATGCGCCACACCGAACCGGCTTCGGTCAGAAATCCGCCATACAGAATTGGCGTTAATCCGCAATACATCAAGGACGATTTTCCGCTTCCTGACGAGCCGATTATGGCAACAAATTTATAGGTAGATAGTTTCTCAAGGACTTCGTCGCTTTGTCCTTCGCGACCAAAAAACAGGTAGCTTTCATCTATCGTAAACGGTCTGAGACCCGGAAAAGGATTGAATTCTCCCGAATTTGTTTCAGAGCAAATGTTTTTTTCGGTATAGATGTTTTTGCTACGCATTTATATTTTGTTCTTTTTTTCGTTTATCCTAAAGTGATAATTGATAAGTGATTATCAATATATTTAGACTTTTAAGCATTATCGTTTATCAATCTCCCCAAGACTTTTCGCCAAGAGGGAATTTTTTCCTTTTTTGTTTCCGTCTTCCGCCCCCAAGTATAATTATTCCCCTGTGTGTCTAAAATCTTTTAGTCATGGATATTCATCTTTTTCAAAAAATGTGCAAATTTATCTTCATTTTCGCATATATTTTCTATTATTTCCATATTTTTATTTATTATTTTTCTGACATTGTCCACAATTTTTGAATCAACAAAGATTGCCCGTGCAAGAAATTGATTGGTTTTTCCGTATCCGGGTGCTTTGAGAATATCCAAAAGTTTACTTTTCAGCCAATTGTAATTGTTGCTGTTGAAAACAATGAGTATTCCCTGAGCTTTTATCAAATTTTTTCGGTGCGTATCTATAATTTTCATTTTTTCGCCTTTGAACAGTGGCAATGCAACGGGAAAATTTTTGTTTTTAAACCATTGAATTATCGGAAACGCATTATTTTCATCATTTTTTTCGTAAACAATATAAATATCTTTTTCTTCTTTTTTTCTTTTTTTCTTTTGATTTTGTTTGATATTTTTTTGCGCATTCGTTTCGCATTGTTTTTGAATCGTGCTTTTGAGTACTTCAATTGGTGTTTCCAGCACGTCGGCACCTGCAAGTGCTTCGCTGTCATGCTTTAGTTGCTGAACATATTCTTGTTGCCTTTCATTTTTTATTTCTAAATTCGGAGGAAGCCATAGTATCCTGGAGAAATTTCTCGTATCTTCCTTGTCTTTTAAGGTTCTTTCGTAATATTCTGCCGCCACTTTATTTTGCAGATCAACATACGAAAGCGTTGATTTTTTAAATGTCGGACCATATTCTTCACCAATTATATGAATTGAAAGTATGCTTTGGGATAAATAATCTACAATCTCTCCTTTTTGCATCAATGGATTTGTTGATAGCAATCTGTCGGGTAATATTTTATAACCATGCTGAATGAGTTCTCGGCGAATAATGTTTCTGTTTCGTATTTGCTCAGTACACACATCTGCCAGAAAAACGGTTCGTGCAATCTTGCTTTGTTGTATTTCTCCCGAAAGGGCATTTAAAACATTTTTCATATCAAATGCAAGATCCACGATTTTAAACCAAAAATTTTGTTCTGTTTGTGTTGAATAGAACTCCGCAGAATCTTCTTTTTCTTCATCAACAGGAGCATTTGGAATGAAAAAATCGGTACTTATTATTTTTCTGAGAGGTTCGGGTTCGTGCGCTGCATCTATCGGGTGATGTTTTATTTTAAATATTCGCGAAAATCTGTTTGTACGTTTCGTTTTTTCAAGACTCTTAAAAATTGCCTCAAGCTCTGCCCGGCTGTTTCCCGAATCCTGATAATTTTCTGTGAGTGCAAAAATATATGTCGCAGATTCTTCTATCTTGCGCAGCGATTTCGGCTTTAAATTCTCTTCAGAAAATTCTAAATCGAAACTTGTACAAACAGCAACCTCTCTGTGTAATTTTTTTGACAAAATTATATTCAGAAAATATTTCAGGTTATCAATCCATTTTTTTAAGGTCGGGTTTGCAATTACTTCGTCGGTTCGACAACTGATAAAAACATCATTTTTTAAATTTGCGTTATCCATTGCTTAATTTACTTCATCTGTTTATAATTTATGAGTGATAAGTGATTAGCGATATATTTAAACTTTTAATTATCATCGTTTATCAATATCTCCCTAAGCCTATCTTCGCCAAGAGGGAATTGCTTCCGTCTTAATGCTTCATTTTTTCAAATAATCAGTACAAAAATGATGTCAAACTTTTTTATTTTCTCGTGATACGGAATAAATTTTTTTTGTTGTAAAATTACGGAATTTTTATTCCGATAATGAGAATATCGTCAACCTGTTCGCGGTCTCCTTTCCATTCCTGCAATTCTTTATTCAACATCTGCTTTTGCTTTTCCATTGGGTGGCGATGAATTTCATGGATAAAATTTTTGAAACGTTTGCTCAGAAACTTTCGTCCTCTTAGCCCTCCAAATTGGTCGTAATAACCGTCGGAAAATACATACAGCCTGTCGTTTGATTTTAATTCCAATTCATGATTTGTAAATCTGGAGTTATCTTCGTCAAGGTATTTCCCGATAGGGAATCTGTCGGCTTTGATTATTTGCATTTCCTCGTCTCTGATGAGCAACAAAGGGTTGTGCGCTCCGGCAAATTCTGCGGTTTTCTTTTCCATGTCAATCGTATAGAGTGCAATATCCATTCCGTCTCGAACAACCGTTTTCCCCGGCTTGGCTTGTCCCAAGAGTTTTGTTATTCCCTGATTCAGCAAATTTAAAATTTCGGCAGGTTTATGAATGCCTTCGTTGTAAATATTGTTGAGTTGGCTGTTGCCTACCAACGACATAAACGCACCCGGCACGCCGTGTCCGGTACAATCTGCCGCTGCGCAAATGATTTTGTTTTTTGCGTTTTTAAACCAATAAAAATCGCCGCTAACAATGGCTTTCGGAGAATAAAATACAAAAGAATCCGGAAAACAACTTTGGATTTCCGACAGGCTTGGCAATATTGCCTGTTGGATACGAAGTGCGTAATGAATGCTTGCTTCGATGTCGCGTTTTTGTGTATTTATTTCCTCGTAAGCAAGCCCGAGTTTGTTGTTTTTTGTTTCAAGCTCATCTTTTTGTTCTTCAAGGAAATCTCTCTGTGCTTCTATTTCTTCTTTTTGTTGCTGAATTTCTGAAGTTCTTTCCTTTACTTTTTCTTCCAGACGATTGTAATACGACTCAATGGTTTCGAGCATATCGTTAAATTGCAGTGCGAGTCTTGAGACTTCATTATTCCCGACTACTTCTGCGCGTTCGTTAAAGTGCCCGTTGGTAATGCGGTTTGCGCTGTTTGCCAATTTTATTATTGGTTTTGTGATATCCTTTGTTTTCAGGTATATCGCAATAATAAGCGTAAAGAACAAGGCAATAAAAATGGCAGCTGATTTCATTAACTCAGATTGCAGGTAATCCTTCTGTTGTGTTTTATCCAGTATTATTCGGATAACATATTTATATAAATCCGTCTGCAATTCTTCCGGATAGAAGTAGCTGTATTGGATATATTTTCCGTCTTTTTTTACTTGAAATTCCTTGTTTTTCTTTGATTTTTTAAAAATATCAAAAAGTATGTCGATTTGCTCTTCTTCAATTTTATCGTTTGTCAGCGAAAACAGGCTGCTGTCTGCATTTATTACCAATCCGGCAGCTAAAATATTGCTTTCGTCTTGTCTTTCAGAAAGTTTGTTGATTCTTTCCTTTACTTCTTGTATGATTTTATTGGCATTCTCAGAGCTTAAACCCAATTCGACAATATATTTTCCGTCCTTTGTCGGTTGATAGGTGAAAATTTTGGGTTGTTTTGTACTGGCTTCAATCGTAAATCCGCCGCTGAGAAACTTTTTGCCTTCAAATATGCTGCTGAAAAATTTTCCGTGATCCGTTCCAAAGTTGAAAAAATTCAGATTTAAATCTTTGCCTCCAATCGAATTGACAAATTCACCGTCTTTTTTTATGATATAGATGTCAAAAGTGCAAGTCAGATTAAGTTTCTTCATTATTTGTGTTCGTATCTTTTCGATATTCAACTTTTCAACACTTTTCGTATTGTTTAAGTAGTCGTTTATCAATATATTACTTGCTTTCTCAAGTTTCTCGACAATGGGTTCTTCTATTATTTTTAGTGCTGTGTTTTGCAGTTTCAGTATGCTTTTTATTTCTTCTGTTATTGTTCGATTTATTTCTTCGTTTGATTGCTTCAAATAATTTTTTGTATTTATGTAATTCCACGTTCCTAAAAACAGCATCACTACGATTACAGGAAGAAGAATATTTTGAATAAGTTGTTTAAATATTGTCGTTTGTGCTTTATTTTTTTTGCCTTTATTGTCTGACATATTGTTTCTTTTTTTTGTATCCCTTTGCTTGATAATCAAATAAAGTAAAAAATCATTGAAAATGTTACTGATAGAAAAGCCCTAAAAATACAATAAAAGTTATCAAAATCAAAACTTTTTCTATGCTCGAACATACGAATAAATATTTTCTTTTCAGGTTTTTATGTTTGGGTGTAATAATTCAACAAATTATTGAAAATCTCTTTCGTATCAAAAGACAGTTCGTTGATTTCTCTCTCGTTTATATAATGAAGCATTGAGTTTTCTTTCGCCGTAATTTTTATTTCCTTGTTTGTGTTTGCTTTAAAATAGCGATAATCGAAAAAATCATTCTTTGCATACGTGATATCTCGATTGTTGTATGTTAGTTGCAATTTTCCTTCGACAACAAAAAATATAGTCGGCATGTTTTCGTCTTGATTTTCAAAAAAAACTTCCTCTTTTTTCATCATTTTTGTGTTGAGGAGCATTGCCGTAGCCAATAATGTATTCGTGGGTAAATTTTTGAAAATTACTGTTTTCGACAAGAAAACAAGTTTGTCGAAGAGCAGATATTTTGTTGAAGATTGCATTTTTATCAGCACATTTCCCAGCTTTTTTCGTTTCTCAGGCGCAAGCCGCATGACACTTTTTTTATAAATCTCCGGATTTTCTTTGAAAATATTAATGGCAGCGCATTCCTGTATCAAGGCATTGGTGTTGAAGAGTTGCGCTACAATAGCATTGGTGAGTTTGCTATCTGTTGTTTCAAAATAGTCATTTATAGCGCAGGCTTTGGCGTAATTGCTTATATAATTTACATTTTTGTTTATAATCTCAAGCAACAAGGCTTTGTGCGACATTTTTTGGAGCGGAAAATATTCTTGAAATCGTTTCATTTTTTCCGAAAGAGAAATATCTTCAAGCAGAATAAAAATCAGGTCTTTTATTTCTTCTGCAAGGTACAAATCAAGCAGTTCTATGGCATAACCAATGCTCTCGTTTGTTCCTATTTCAAGGTTTTTCTCCACATTTTCTATCAGTTTAGCACCGTAACTTACCGAAAGAGTCTGAAACAGGTATTTCATTTCTTGTTTATATGCTTCTTCAATTGCATCTTTCAGCAGGTTTTTGTTTTTGGGTTTGTATTGGTTTTTTATGTTCAATATCCAAGCTATAATTTCAATATTTTGTTTAATGATTTGGTGAAAGTTCCAAATTTCTTTTTTCGTTATTTTGTAGTTGCATTTTTGCAGTCCGACGATTATTTCGCGCTGAATTTCGCGATTGTAAGTGTTTATTTTATTGAGCAGACTTTTGATGGCTGCTTTTCCTCCTATTTTTGAAATTATACGAATAATTCGCAGTTGTTCGTTTTTCGTAACGTCGGTTTTTCTGTACGCTTGTTCTAGTTTTTCGATGGCAGCTTCGCCAATTGCAATGAGTGTTACTGATGCTTTTGCATAAAACGTCGGGTGTGCAATAAAATCGACCAAAATAGATGCCATTTTGGGTTGGCGGGTTCGCAAAACGGACAAAATGGCTTCATGGACAACCTTTTTATTTATATCTTTCAGCAAAAGTATCAGATAGGGATTAAATTCTGTTTTGTTAAAATGGGCAATGATTCGTGCGGCGAATATCCTGTTTTCAAGCTTTTTTGATTTTGTAATTGATAATATTTTATCCGTATCGTAGTTTTGGTTTACCGCCTTTTGGAAAGAATTACAGGCATCGACTAATTGTGTATTTATTGCTTGTGTGGTGGTTTGTTTTTTCTGCAATTGTTTGAATAAAAAAAAGTCGCCTTCTTTGGCAATGCGTCTTATGGCTGCATTTCTGACGTTTTCCGACTTGTGCCACAGCAGTTTTTCAAGGATTGTGAAATACAGATGAAAATCATTTTCTTTCAATATCGTAATGAAATAAAGCAGGTTGCTGTCGGTGTTTTTTGTCAGAATATTTTGCACGAGTAGTTTTTCAATTTCTTTTTTATCTTTTTTTCGTATTGTTCCGAAGATTGATTTTTGCAACGAGAGTTTGTATTCTTTGTACACTTTAAATCCTATGTGAATCCACAGTGCAAGGAAAATGAGTAAAACAAAGGAGAATAATATCACTTTATCGCTAAAGATATAGCTGAAAACCAAGAGGAGCAGTCCTGAAAACAGCGCAGAAAACTCATTGACTGTTCCGTCGATTTTTGCTTGAACGTCGTGCCTTATTTTTGCGTCGAGCGACTGATAAAGCGTCTTGAAGGCGGGCAATTCGATGGAATCGCGCAGCGATAAGGAAAACAAACGGCTAAGAGATATAAGGAGGAAGAAAAATATGAATTTAGAATCGGGCGATTGCCCAAACAAGGATTCGCCCGTAGATTTGTAAGCCAGAAACGAACCGCTGAATATTGAAAAAATAGTGAACAAAACAAGCACAAAGGGAAGCACAAGAATCGTGATTTTTAAGCCATAATTTTTCATTAATTTGCTGTAAATAAATGTTTTTACAATAAGTCCGAAAATCATCAATGTGCCGGTGAAAACACTCAGAAAATCCTTTAGCGAGGCTTCGTTCGGATATTTATCATTGGCTACCGATAGGAACGAATAGGAAATAAAGAAAGTTACGAGCATTGAAAGCAGAACAAAAACCGACATTGTGTTGATGTATTTGTCGGTAAACAGTATTTTAAACGACTCTTTTTTTCTTTTTTTCTTTTGTACGCTCGGGTCGGGTTTTTCTGTATTGAAATTTAAGTTTGCATTGATATAAAATTGAATAATTAGCGCAATCAGTATGCTGAAAGCACAGAGCAGCAACAAATCTTCGGTAAGGAAGGTTTTCGGGAAAAAAGGAATTGCATAGCTTGCAATTATGATTCCGATGATTTGTCCTGAGCCGATCAGCCCGAAGAGTCTTTTTCCTTGTCGGAGTGTAAACATACGTCCTGCCATTCCCCAAAATGCCACAAGTGCCACAATGTTTAACGGACCGAGGAGGATGAAAACCATGAAAATAGTGGCATCAATCATGCTTTGGCTTCCTGAAAAACCAAGCCGGAGCAAAAAAGGGAGCAGCGATATAAAGGCAAAAGTAATGAGAATTAATCGGGTAAATTTGATTTTGTTTTGCAAAAACGAGTAAAACGCCGTAAATCCTATTCCGACAAGCCCTGAAATTAAATAGGCGCGCGGAATAAGAGCCTCGCCAAATTTTGTCAAAAATAAGGTGTGAGCCGAAATGTCAAATGTGCCGTAAAAAGCTCCCAAAAAAACAGACTGCACTATCAGTATGGAAACTGCTTTTTTTTCATCCTCTTCGATATTGAGGAGGCGAAAAATATGAGCAATTATGTTGCGCAAAAAAATCATCTGAGCATAAGTTTCGTTTCTGTTTTTTTAAGGAATAAAAAAAATTTAAATGATTTCTACTTTCAAAAGTAACTTGAAAATATAAAAAATTCAAAAAAAATGTTTTTTTTTGTAAAAAATTCATTCCAATGTATTGAAATATATCAATTATATTTTTTTTATGATTAAATCAATTTTTATACCAATTTACGCTTAACTTTCTGTCTGAAATTAATTTAAAATTCAGATTGAAGGCATTAAATCCAAATAATAACAAGGATATTTCTGAAAAAAAAATTTTAGGAATAAATTTTGCTAAAGAATTAAAGTAACAGATAAATAAAAAAATAAGCACCCAAAATTTAATAAGCTATAATTATGTTTGAACCGACAGACAAATTAAAGTCGAAATATACCCGAAGAAGCGAGGTGGTTTTTTTACTGTTCTCCGGATTGTTTTTAGGCTCGCTTGCCATGCTTAATATTTTGGGCATGTCAAGGTTTATAGATCTTTCTTTTTACGTTTTTGATATTAAAATTCCTTTTCAATTCGGTGTTGGCGTGCTGGCGTATCCGCTTACGTTTCTGTGTACCGATTTTATCAGCGAACTATATGGGAAAAAACGCGCAAGTAGAGTTGTTTGGATCGGCTTGCTGCTGAATTTTTTTGTCATCGGAATCATGTGGCTTGGAAGTATTCTTTCGCCTGTCGATCATTTGCTTGAAATCAATATAACGTCAGAGACTTTTCATAAGCCGCTTCTTGCTTTAGATTCTTTGGCAGCATTGAATCCCGACATTTACAATGCACCTTTCATCAACGGCTTGCAAATGTTAGACACCTTAAATAATCAAGTCTGCTGCGATGTTTCTGTTTGTGTTGAAAAAGCAGAATCGCTGCTTCAGATATATCCTGAATATAAATTTGCGAATTTCTCTTTTGCTGTGAATAGCCTCGACACATTGCTTGTGCATCACGGCAAGATTTCGTACAGTGGCTTGCCTCCATTTCCTGATATGTCAAACTACGAAGGCAGCGATTGGGCATTTTTCAGAATCAAGCAACTAACCTCCGGCAGTGTTATGGCTTCAATGATAGCTTATCTTGCAGCACAGTTTGTTGATGTTCACATTTTCCATGCACTGAAAAAACTCACAAAAGGGAAACACCTGTGGATTAGAAACAATTTTTCTACGCTTTTCAGCCAGCTTGTTGATTCTACTGCCGTTATTCTTATCATTCATTTTTATGCACATGCCTTGCCTTTAAATGATACCGAACCGGTTCTAAATCAAATTATGGTTTTTATTTATTCAACCTATGTTTTTAAAATTATAGCCGCCCTGTTGGATACCATTCCTTTTTATTTCGGAACAAATTTCTTGTCTCGCTACCTGAACATCAACTTGGAATACCTGAAAAAGGACGACAAGAAATAATCAAAGTGTTGATGTGATAAACACAAGGAAAACAAAAGAGTTATTTGAATTTTCGTTTTCGTATTCCTGTAAATATCAGCCCAAAGAGTATAACCAAAACAATCGGCAAAAGCGTGTTTATAATCTGCCATTTTGTTTTAGATGCTTTTATTTTTGTTTTGTCGAGCAGGCGTATCTGAAGCTCACGAACGCGCAAACTCATTAAACCGCCGTCTTCGCATAAATAGTTCATCGCATTAAGGATAAACTCTGTGTTTCCACGAAAAGTTTTTTGGCTGTACTTGTCGAAACCAAGAGGATAAGGCTCTCCTTTGGGCGAAATGTCGTTTCTGATAATATCTCCGTCGGCAACAACAATCATTTTGTTGAACGCGCTTTTGTTTTTGTGTGCCGCAGGATTTGACGTAAATTTGGCAAGGCTTCTGTTTTCAAAAACCGAAGAAAACTCACCCTCAATCAAAACCGCAATCGGAACAGGCGCATTGTTGTATGCTTGTTCATCGATTTCGCGGATCATCGATAGGTCAATTCTGCTTGGCGTGGCGCTTGTTTTTGTGTAGGCTGACGATTTCAGAAGTATTTCTTTTCTCAATTCGCCCGGAATGCCAACGGTGTCAATTGAGCTTACAAAATTTGTTTTTACTAAATTCAAGTATTTCGTGATAGAATGGTTTGTATGATTTGAAATCAACGGGAAAAAATGCCAAGGGAAAAGTTTAATTTGCGGCTTTCCGTTTTGTCCTGCAACAGCCAATCCGATAGGCGCACATTGCAAATCTTCGACCAAAACAGGATTGATTCTTGCCCCGTATTTAAAAAGTTGGTCGGTCAGCTTGTGGTCAATGGCAATGGCAAGCGTATGATTGTTTGCCAACAAGCTATCCATGTTTGAAACAACCGCATCAATAAGCCAAAGCACTTTCCCGCCGTTCATAATGTATTGATCCAAAACATATTTTCCCGCTTCTGAAAATGCTTTTTGAGGTTTTGCCACCACAATTGCTTCAAATTTCGCCAAATCTGTCGGTGTTGTGTCCAATCTCACGCGCTCTATATCGTAATATTCAGACAAGGTGATAGATATGTCGTATATTTCTGCCGATTTTAATTCGCCGTGCCCCTCTGTGAACGCAATCTTGGGCTTGCGCTCTTTCTTTAATTTTGCAATGGCATTGATAAATTCATATTCAAGAGATTGTATGGAGTTGTTCAGGTTTTGTTCGGCGGTATTTACAGCTTCGTTTTTCAGGAAATTTACGATAGTTTCTCTGCCGTTATGCACAATGGTAGCACCGGGAAATATTGTTTTTTTCGATTTTTTTCCGTCTTCCGAAGTCTCGTTTAATTCTATCGGAGCAAGCCCTTTTCGGTACAATTGTTGTCGAATCCTGTATGCAATATTTTTGTCTTTTATCTTGTCGAGATTCACAAATTGATAATCAAGCTCTACGTTTGTATAAAGTTTGTATTCGTCGAGCATTTCTTGAAGCGCTTTTCTCAACCTTTTGAAGCCGAGCGGGAGTTCGTCGCCGTCAAGATAAATTTTTATATACACATGGTCGTTAAGGCTGCGAAGTGTCTTTTTGCTTATCTCGGTCAGGGTATATCTTTTTTCCGAAGTCAAATCGAGCCTGAAAAAAACAAAAGATACAATATTTGCAAGCAAAATAATGATGAGTAGGCTTATTCCTAATTGAATAAGCTTGTGTTTTTTATTCTGTTTTTGTTTCATGATTTTCGTATTAAAAGACGTTTATGCACATCGTTTATTTTTTACCATTTTCGGCTTTCTAAAACTGTTTTTGTGAGTAAAATAAAGATAGCAACCACCGAAATGTAATAAACAACATCGCGCAAATCAATAACACCGCGACTTAGCGATTTGTAATGAATATCTATCCCGAAACTTGTTATCCATGCAGCAAGATTTCCGGGAATAATACTTGCGATTGAATCAAAACCAAGATAAAACATAAACGAAAAAAGCATGGCAAGAAGAAAAGCAATTATTTGATTCTCTGTAATCGAAGAGGCAAAAATGCCAATCGAGGTATAAATGGCAGCGAGAAAGAACAAACCAATGTACGCTCCCCATGTTCCGCCGGTGTCGATATTCCCGATGGGTTTTCCCAGCAAATAGACCGTGAGAAAATAAACCAAAGTCGGTAGAAGCGAAAGTAAGACCAAACTCAGACCTGCAAAATATTTCGCAAAAATAATTTCTAACTCCGACAAAGGTTTTGTAAATAATAATTCAATAGTGCCGCTTCGTTTTTCTTCAGCAAACAATCGCATTGTGATTGCCGGAACCAAAAACATAAAAACCCACGGCGCAATGACAAAAAGAGACTCTATTCCTGAATAGCCTGAGTCGAGAATGTTGAAATCTCCGGGAAATACCCAAATGAATAGGCTGTTTAGCAATAAAAAAATGATAATTACAATATAACCTGTGAGTGAACTGAAAAAAACATTGATTTCTTTGATAAAAAGTGGAATCATAATTTTGAAATGCAACTTTAAATTGAAAAATTTGTCATTAATAAAAAAACGGAATCACACCCATTGGGTGTAATGATACGAAATTTAATTTTCTAACAGAAAAAATACTAAAAAATTATATATCATGAAAACAAAAATTTCATTCTTTGCTCTTCTTCTCGTCTTGCTTTTTTTCTCCTCTTGTGTTAATGATGACCCGTATTATCCTCCGGTTGTGTCGTGTTTCGAGACCGATTATGCTGAATATAAAATGGGTGAGGAAATTCGCTTTTGGAATTGCTCTGCACACGCAAGCTCATTTGTTTGGGATTTTGGCGACGGCTTTCAGTCGGAAGTCTTCGAGCCGCATTATCATTACACCACGCCGGGCATTTACACCGTAAGTTTGACAGCCTATGGTTTTGACGGCTCGGTGCAAACAAGCACACTAAAGCTGAAAATTCTTGCTCCTCCGACACGACTTGCTGTACGAGTTTTCTATTTCAACACCACCGATCCGGTAAGCGATTGTTTAGTAAGCCTTTTTGAAACCGAACAAGACTATGTTGATTTGACAAACCCTCTCGCGGAAGCAAGAACCAATATTCATGGCGATGTTGAATTTTCCGGATTGGAAACTTACGAATATTTTGTAGATGCGTACAAAAAATCGGAAGGAAGCGCAGGATATTATACCAATTGGGATTTGGGATTTGTCGTAGGACCTTTAGAACCGTATGTTATAAATTATTACGACATTTATGTTGCCTACGCAGTGGACAAACGAAAAGGGAAAACACTGAAAATAGTCGATGCACAAAAAAGATTGCCCCCAAGAAGATAATGTCACGGCTTTGGGTTCCGGAAAATTTTTTGATTAAAAATTATCATGTATCTTTGTCTTTTAAGGAGTAAAAAAAATGATTTACGATGAAAATAATCAATCCCATCTACGACAGTGCGTTTAAATATTTAATGGAAAACGAACAAATAGCGAAAATAGTCTTGTCGATAATCTTAG
>PDWJ01001125.1_pt1 | contig 66854 bp, 54 predicted proteins | sample 1430881 | NCBI WGS metagenome assembly PDWJ01 (sample SAMN01162460, study PRJNA174530) | Oral metagenome, whole genome shotgun sequencing project. | biome: Marine environment; feature: Marine mammal; material: Swab sample of the gingival sulcus; isolation source: swab sample of gingival sulcus... | reverse complement strand
CGACGTGGATCTTTAATTTCTGAAAAAGCTTCTTGTAAAGTCATATATATATTTTTTTTGCAAAGATAATAAAAAAAAAGAACTTAACAGCCCTGCTCCTCTGGAGGGGTGTCCGCAGGACGGGGTGGTATCCTGTTTATTTTGATAATTTTCTTAAAGATTTCTCAAATTCACAAAAAAACTTTATATTTGTAATAAGTCTACAAAAAGCAAATATTTATGGCAGGCAAACACATAAAATTCGACTGGGCAATAAAATACATATTACGCAACAAAGCCAACTTTGAGGTATTAGAAGGCTTTTTGTCGGAATTGTTAATGTTTGATGTAAAAATTGAAGAGATTATAGAAAGCGAAAGCAATCAAAAAGACGAAAACGACAAATATAACCGAGTAGACATACTTGTGAAAGACCCCGAGGGCAACCTTATGCTTATAGAAATCCAAAATGAAAGTGAAGACGATTACTACCAGCGTATGCTCTACGAACAGGCGAAGTTAATTTCAGAGCATTTGGATATAGGCGCTTCGTATGACAAACTGACTAAGGTTTATTCAATCAATATAGTATATTTCCCGCTTGGCATAGGCAAAGATTATGTTTATATAAGCGATGGAAATTTTAGAGGCATGCACCTAAACGATGAATTAAAACTTTCCGAAAAGCAAAAAAAATTATACAAAATAGAAAAAGTAAAAGAATTATTTACCCAATACTATATAATAAAGGTGAATACATTTGATGACCATGCAAAAAATACCTTAGATGAGTGGATTTATTTTTTAAAAAACAACGATATAAAAGACAGTTTCCAAGCAAAAGGTTTAAAAAAAGCCAAAGAAATACTTAGAATTGATAAATTATCGCCCAAAGAAAAGCGCGCTTATGAAGATTTCATAGAAAGTCAGCGCATTCATCATGCCGAAATACAGACAGCTTACACTGATGGCGAGTACAAATCTTTAAAGGCATTAGCCGCAGCAGAAGAAAAACGGAAACAGGCAGAGCAACTTACCAAAGCCCAACAGCAACGCCTCATAGAAACAGCCAAACTATTGTTATCAATGCAAGTTGAAATTGATATTATTGCTGAGAAAACAGGATTGTCTAAAGATGAAATAAGTAAGCTGGAATAACTCCTCCTTTACAAGGCTTTTTAAATTATATTTAACAAACTCATTTATTTTAAGTTTAATAAAAACAAAAACACCTGATTCTACAGGAAATAAACTCAATCAAAATCCTTTAACAAGGTCTAATTATGGATTTTTTTTTATCGAACTTTCAAAAACTTTCACTGCTTGAGGTAACTGTATTTTATACGTTTGCAGGCAGTTTTGTAATACAATTTTTTTATTATTTATTTTTCTATTCTCGTGCATTAGGTTTTGGGAAAAAATTAAACAACACAAACAATGAAAAACCGGGCATATCCATTGTTATATGTGCAAAAAACGAAGCCGATAATTTAAAAAAATTCTTAGAAAAAGTACTCACCCAAGATTACCCTAAGTATCAAGTAGTAGTGGTAAACGATACTTCAAATGATAACACAGATGAAATTTTATTTGAATTTAAAAGAAAATACAAACACTTATATACAACACATTTAGAAGAAGACCGCCGTTTTACTCATGGGAAAAAATTAGCACTTACAATTGGTATAAAAGCCGCAAAATACGACCGAATAGCACTGATAGATGCCGACTGTGTACCACATACAGACCAGTGGTTAAACTGTATCGTTGCAGCAGCAAACAATAAATCCATAGTATTGGGATATGGGGCTTATTTTAAACGAAAAGGTCTGTTGAATAAATTAATCCGTTTTGAAACCATGTTTACAGGACTTCAATATTTAAGTTTTGCTAAAGCCGGAATACCTTATATGGGAGTTGGCAGAAACATGTCATACACTAAAGAAGTATACAATTCGGTGAATGGTTTTTCTTCTCACTATCACATACTTTCAGGCGACGACGACCTGTTCATAAATCAAACAGCAAAGGGCAAAAATACAGCCATTATGACCGATAGCAACAGTATAGTTTATTCCGTTCCTAAAAAAACTTTCAAACAATATTTCCAACAAAAACGCAGACACTTAACCACAGGCAAACATTATAAATTTAAACACAAATTTTTACTCGCCACAGAAATTGTAAGTCGTTTGTTATTCTACACAATATTCGTTATATCTCTAATATTCAACAATTTATGGATGTTAGTTCTACCAGCATTCGGTTTAAGATTTTTATGGCAACATATTATTTTTTTTAAAACAGGAAAAACTTTCAAAGAGAAAGATTTGGTGTATTTCACAATTTTATTTGATATTTTCACCCCTCTATTAAACATAGGAATTGTTGTTGGTAAATTATTTACCTCGAAAAAAAACAGATATAAATGGTAGAATTATAAAATTTTCAGCCCTCTCTTTGTATAACATTTACAAATTACAGAAATATGGAAGTAAGAGCATTTTTAAATAAATATTTTGATGATTTAAGCGAACTTCAAATCATGCAGTTTCAAAAATTACATGATAATTTTTTAGAAGAGAACTCAAAAATAAATCTTGTGTCGCGAAAAGATATTAATCACCTTTTCGTGAGGCATATACTTCATTCTTTGGCTTTTACGGCATTTGTAGAATTTGCTCCTGCTACCAAAGTGGCAGATGTGGGAACGGGAGGCGGATTCCCGGGTTTACCGCTCGCTATTTTTTTTCCTGAAGTAAAATTTACTCTTATCGATTCAAAAAAGAAAAAAATTGATGCAGTACAACGCCTTGTTAAAGCAATAGAATTGAACAATGTACGCACCTTAAGCATACGTACTCCGGAGCTGAAAGAAAAATTTGATTTTGTTATCGGACGAGCCGTTACAGCATATAATAAATTCTATTCCGAAACAATACATATACTGCGAAGAGGTTTGAAAAGCAGTCTGCCCAATGGTATATTATACCTGAAAGGAGGCGATTTTAAAGAGGAACTACAAAAAGTACCCCGACAAAGCGATGTGTTTGATTTACGAGATGTGTTTGAAGAAGATTTTTTTGAAACAAAAAAAATCATATACACACCGCTATAAACGCCTTATTAACAATAATTTAGCTTAGCCATTATAGACTATTTTCAGATTTAAGCATCTACACAATCCAAAAATTTTTGTAACAACAATTCCTTGTTTTCTTTCCAATATGTATATGCAAACGGATACATTGGAAGTCCCGCTCTATCAAGTATTTTATACCTTTCAGGTGAAAAGGCTTCGCCAAATTCATCATCGGAAAAACCAATTAAATCTATTCCGTAACTTTTTAAATTTTTACTTGCAATTATATCAAGCGACATACCTGCAACTTCATAACTCACATTAGTTGTAAACCCTTTATTCTCAAGCTCTTGACAAACTTCTTTAGCAAATTTATTTTTTAATTTGTTGCTGTTATCTTCATTGACCTGTCCCGTTTTTATTTGTTCAAAACTTTCCAAATACTGTCTCAATAAAGACTTTATTTTAAGCGTTTTAGTATCTATGGAATATATCAAATGTTGCTCTTTACAAGCTCTTGTAACGGCTACATTGAAAACCTCCTTTTTATCTATATATCTGAAAGCGGTATGGCTCGAAAAATTATCAAGCGCAAACGATAACAGCATTATATCTCGCTCATCGCCTTGAAATCCGTAAGGTGTTTCTATGCTTACCCTGTGTTTTTCCAAATCCGATAATGAAAATTCCCCCGTTACGCACTCCTGTATGTACTCTGTCTGGTCTCTAAACGGCGACAATATACCTACACTACTGCAAATATCTTTGTTTAAATTTTTTTCGCGCTCTATTATATCTCGTAATATCTGAACTACAATATTAGCTTCCTCCTTATTGTAACCTTGTTTCAATCTTACGCCTTTTGTTTGGTGCATGATTATCCCTTTATTGGGCTCAAGATAAGGTCTTGCTGTCATTACCTTTAATTTCGATTCATAAATTTGACGATTACTAAAATTAATTATTGCCGGAAGGCTACGAAAATGCTCATCAAGAAACACAAATTGTTCATTTGAAATTGCATTGCCCGAAACAATATCAAGTATGCTGTTGTTTTTATAATCTAAAATTGATGAATATTTATTGTCTAAATTTAATTTCTCGGCAAAAATATCTTGCTGCATTTTTGAGAGAAAAGAAAAATGTCTTAATTGATTGGGATCGCCTGTTACAATAGCATGTTTGCCACGTTGCAAACAAGGTATGCTACTTGCAATATCGCATTGAGTTGCCTCATCTATAATTACATAATCAAACATTTCAAGCTGCATGGGTAAGGCTTTGTATATATCGCTCATTTTCACAAGCCATATCGGAAATACTTTCAAAATTTTCTTAAAGTCAATATCTCTAAACAAAACAGCTTGTTTGCTTCCTAATCTCGATTTCAATGCTTTTAGCAACAGCTTAATGCTATCGCGGTCTTTTTTTAAAATTGAAACAACATTCTCAGATTTTTTTTCTTTTATATAGCTTATTATAAGCCTGTTATACTCATGCAGAAGTTCATAAAAATTTTGTATTATCTCAAAATGCCCTTCCAAAATATGATTTTGCCATCGAATAATGTAATTATTTATTCTTTGAATAATATTTTGAGATTTGGCAGACTGTTTACTCCATTTAGTTTCTTGTTTTACTCTACGGAAGAAATATTTTTCGCTTTCTTTAATTTCGCGGTCTAATTTTTTAATTTTCCTCAGTATTTTCCTTGATTTTAAGGAACTTGAACTTGTGTCATATATGGATAAAATTCGACTTAAATGTTGTATAAGGTCTTTTTTGTAGTTACTTCTTCCGGCTCTTATTACTATTTGCTCAAGGTTCAATTGTGTTTCAATTTTTTCGGCAATAATATCTACGGCTTTGTCTGTTTTTGAAACTATGAGAACAGATTTATTTTGGCTCATTTTATGTACTGCAAGTGCCGAAATGGTGTAAGTTTTGCCTGTTCCGGGCGGACCAACAATGGTCGTAAACGGAAATTTTGCCGAATTCTGAATTATATCATTTTGTGCCTTGCTTAAAATTGCGGGAGTATATCCTTTACTGTTTCTGTAGTTTGTTTTGGTAAATTGTTTTTCATCAAAAATAGTTTTTAAAGGTTCTGAAAAATTATCAGTATTGCTTAATTCCTCAAGTTCGTTTATTATACCTCTGGTATTTACTGATTTTTTTACGATAGTCAAACATGCGCCTGGTACAATTATAAATTGATTTTCCTGTTTCACGGCTTTTCTATTGAACATATTTTTTATCTCTTTCACAGTTTTTAAACGTGGAAAAAATAAAAGTTCCGAAGTATCAATATCAGAAGTACCTTTATCAATAATTTTAGAAATATTACCAATTACAACTTCATCTATTTTTCGGTTTTTTATGGCATCAAATATTTTTGAATAAAAATAAGAAATATCGCCTTCAACTATTTTTAATTCGCTGAATATCTGATAATTAAACCTAAAATCATCAATATCTATTTCTAAATTATATTCATCATCGTTTTCAGTTATTTTGGCAGGAAAAGTAAACAAAGGCGAACAAATTCTTTTATTTTTACCTGTTTTATTTTCATCGTAACCAATTATAAAAGTAGAGGCATAAATAAGCTCCTTTTCTTTGCTATTGACACTTACTTTTTTTGAAACATTCTGCGCATATGTCTCTTTCAAAGGATAATAAGGCAAATAACCGGTTATCAATTCTTCGTTTATATCTTCAAAAAAATATTTATTTTCCGACGATGCTCCAAAAATATTTTTTATAAGTACCCCCTTATTATCTGCCTGATAGCATAAGTTATAATATTTTATTAAATTTTGTAGGCTCATATTATATTAAATTTCAAAACAATCGCTTAACGAATAGCTTAATTTCTTTTACAGGCAATTGTATTATTCAAAAACTTGACAACCCTCACATATAATTGATAGCCAGAAAGTTACAGTAAGAAACAACATACCTCTTATAACTATTTAATTTACAAAATATTAAACTACTTCTTTAGGAGGTTTGCCGTCCTTAATTCAATAAAACATTACCATTATAATATTTTATCATCTTTTCATAAAACCTTATGCTTCCATCTACGATGTGACCACAACCAATCGCCCGGTCTTTTTCTTATATCTTGTTCTAAAAGCGCAGCATACCGATTTATTATTTCTCCATCGGGGAGCTCATTAACATTGTCGCTTATAAGTTCAAATTCTGCTTCATAATAACCTTTTCGCACTCTTCTCATGTGTGCGTAATATACAGGTATGTTTAGCATTCTACTGTATCGTTCCGGTCCGTGTAAAAAATATGTCTTTCTATGGAAAAAATTTGCTACATAACTTCGTTTTGTGTTAGAGGGGCTTTGGTCGGCAGCAAGCAGATATATATAGGCATCTTGCTTATGGTTTTTAAAAAATTCTGAAGTTTCGTATATTGATAAAAGTTTAGATTTATATTTTGCTCTATCTTTTTTCAAATATTTATCTAAATATTTATTAGTCAAAGGTTTATATAAAGCTACTGTTTTATATTCAAACGGTTTGTTAAATACTCCATGCCACCACTCCCAGTTTGAAACATGTCCGCCCAATAATACTATATCCATTCCTTGGTCTAAATAATGCTCCATACCGCCGGAATCTTTTAAAACATATCGTTTGGCAAATTGCTTTTTTGACATATAAAATCCTTTGAAGCTCTCTAAGGTAATCATTGCCAGATTATCGTAAAACTCACTTTCTATTTGTTTAAGTTCATTTTTGTTTTTTTCAGGGAAAGAATTTTGTAGATTTTCTCTTACAACTTTTTTTCTGTATCCAAGCACTTTATGCAAAAGTAGTTTTAAAAATTTTGCTTTTAAATAAAGTACAGGGAAAGGTATAAGTACAAAAAGTAATATAAAAAAACGTAATAAAATATAAGAGATATATTGGGCAATAGATTTTAGCGACATGTTTTGAGGAGTTTAGTTTAGAAATTTTATTCTTCTATAAACAACTAATAAACCAATAGCTTCTGGGAATAAGTTTTAAGCTTTTGATTGTTAAAAAGATAGTTTCGTTTTGTGTCTTAAAACAGAGGGTGGGGCACAGGGATTTACTAAAATGAAAAAGGGGCGCTAGACGCCCCTTAAAAACAACTAACCTAAAACCTACTATGAAAAAGAATTACTTGGGTAAGTAATCTGGTACAAAGTTAAGTTTTATTAAGAAAATTACAAATTTTTTTTATAATTTTCTTATAATATTTTATCCGGCAGCTTCACTGTCTTCGAAATCACCTTGTGGAATATTACTTCCTGCATGAATTTCGGTTTGACTTTGAGCAATATATTTTGTTTTACTCTTTTCAGTAGCTGTTATATGGTGCATTACTTTAGATCCAAAATAAAATGCTATCATCATTTGAAACGCTATCATAAGTTCTCTTATTTCTTCTTCCAAACCTATGATACGAACATTTACTAATTCTATTAAAATAACTACGAATAGCAGGGTAAGGGTAAGTGTACCTCTAAAAATACCGCGAGGCATACCAAATGTTTCTCCCTCAAAGGGATTTGGATGCTCAGGTGTCCAATATCCGAAAGTATACTTTTTTAGTAATATAACAAAAAATGTAAGTACTAACAATAACCAAATTGCTATTGGAAAGTAGAGACTCCACCAATATACGTTGGGATTTTCTACTAAAAATTTTACGGTGTCCATGTAATTTGTCATGATACTTTTTTTTATTTACCCACAAAGAATCCTATAACAAAAGCTACTGGTATTCCTGCAAGGGCAAGTTTGTTAAATAATGATTTACGTTTATTTCTTCTTGCTTCTTTTTTTACGTCTTGCGAACACATTTTGAAGTTATCCATGTAATAATTACGGTCTTTTTCCAAAACAGAAATAACAGAATCTTTTTCTTTACTTTTTTCTCTGAAAATTTCAAGTTGCATCGTGTAACGTCTCATTTGTTCTTCTGAAAGTTCTAATTTTTTAGCCTTAGCCAATGCAGATTTAAATTGTCGTCCACTTAATATCCACAAAGTATCTCTACCCGATTTTATATTTCGTGTGCCTCGCGTAGAGCTTATACTAAGTTCTCTTTGAGGTAAAACAGGTAACGGATAACGTTGTGCTTCAAGAACTTCCGTTATTCCAAATAATATAAAAATTACTAAAATAAATATTTTATACATAAATTAATCTCCAAAATAATTAATTGCTTCGTCTTGTAGTTCATCAATATCCATATCGTCTATTTCATCAATTATTGTTTCTTTTTTACGCTGAATTTCGTCTATTTCTTTTTGCGAATTGGCTATTTTCTCGTCTAATTCTCTTATACGTTCTTCACGCGCCGTAATTTCTTCATCGGTATATGTTCGATGTTTTACTTCATCTTTTTCAAGATGTTCATATTTTTTTAGAACGGCTGCCGAAGTTCGGTCTTTTCCCAACCAGCTTTTTATAGCTGTGTAGGGACCCGCCAATGCTGCAAAAATCATAGATAAGCCAGACCACTTGGTGTCTAATAGTCCATTTTCATATAAGACACCTATCAAAATAAGTCCGCCAACAATAATTGCTATGGTAATCCACCAACGCTTGTTCATAATTAATTATTTATCTTCTTCAACAAATTTGGCAAATACCCAACCTTGTACTTCAGTTGAAACTTTATACCAACCGTTTGATTTGTCAAGTATTTTTACTTTTGTTCCTCTTGGTAGAGGTTGTGCTACTTTTGCTCCGCTTCTGTTTGGGGCGGAACGAATGTTCAGTTTACTTGCATTTATACGTCCTGATTTTGCTAACGAAAGGTCTACGTCTTCGGAACGATCTGAGCCAAGTAATTGTGTTCTTAATCTGTCTAACGGGAATGCAGGTCCCGGATCAGTTTTTCGTCCGGGGGATATTTCTTCATGTCCCAGTATGGTTTTTATTTTGTATTCGTCCATAAAAAGACGACAGAGGTCTGTTACGGCTGATATTTGTTCTTCGGTGTATACGTGCCAATATTTTGGACGCGATTCATTACGGTGTATTGCTTTTATAACATCCGAGGGGTTATATGCGCTTCCGAACCAAGAACGAAATACATTACCGCTTTGAGTAAGAGGTCCTGAATTAACGATTTCAATTCCCAGCGAATATTTGTTCATGCCGGTTCTCTTACCCCATCTGCTTGCTCCTGCGTGCCAGGCTTCTGTATCAAAGGGTACGAGCTGGGTAATAGAGCCGTCTCTATCTACAATTACGTGTGCAGAGGCTTTTACACGAGGGTTGGTTAGGGTATTCAAAGAGGGTTTATATGGTCCGGCTGTGTAATGTATAATTACTGTATCGGGTAAGCCTGAACCGAATTTTCCGCTGTGGTTTTTAGACCAAACGGCTTTTCTTACGTTTTCTCCTTGTAATATATGATCTTTAATTTGCATACTGACAGGGGGTATAAAATTATTTAATAGGTATCAAAATTAAATTTTTTACATAAAAAGAAAAATTTTTTTTTATTTTTTTTATTTGATATTATTTAATCACAATAACACTTCCTTAAATTACAAATGACAAAGCCCTTGTGGAAGTAATTAAAAATCACAAACCGTAAATTTAAAACATTGATAATCAAGCACTTAAACAAACAGGCGAAAAATATTGTATTTTTTTGATTATCAATTATTTATAAAAAAATTAACGGGCTGTTAATACTGAAATATGTAATCAAAAATCTATTACATAATTCGAGTTAAAAATATTTTCCTATTCCGATAGTTTAAAACTTGCTATTTGGAATAATAAAAGATTGGGTGGTCCTTCGTACCCTATTCGTTCTTCTTGTATTAATAAGATTGCGTCGTCGGTAAAAGGGCTTAAAATACAGTAAGTGGCTTTTGTATTCAATATTGTGGATTGACTGTCGTAATCTTTTGAAAATACGTTTATTGGCTTATCATCAGCTTTAAGTTTCAGGTTGGCTTTTTTTACTACTTCTAACATAAAGTATTCGTTTTTTTGATAGCTTATGTTTTCTTCTAAAGTGTAATTTTTGCCTTTAAAGGTAAATGGAAATTTTTGCAAATTGGCTTTTTGCGGGGAAATTTCAGCTTTTTTTAATTCTGTCTCAAATAATTCTTTATTATTTGCCCAAACGTCGCTTAGTTTAGCGCCTTCGACTTCATCTTCTTCATCTATCGACCAAAAAAAAGTTTGTTTATTTTGTTTTGTATCGAAAATTACAAAATTGAAAAAGTAATAGCCCGTAGCTTCATCGGCAGGCTCGGTAACATAGGCTATTTTACCGTCTTTGGACCAACCTATGAAATAAAATTTTTCATAAAGCTTATTTTCCAAATTATCATAATAAGCAATTTCCGTTGACGGTACTGTATAGCTTTGTTTTTCAGTTTTTTCAGATGCTTTTTGGGGAGTATCTGTTTTTGTTTCGTCGTTGTTACATGCTGCTGTTAGCAGAATAGTGCATAAAATCAATAAAATTGATATATGTTTTGTGATAGAAAATTGTTTCATAGTTTTTATTTTTTGTAAATATAAAGAATTTCAATATTATTTTCAGCCCCCTAAATTATTATTTTTATTGTTTAATTACAATTAATTTTACGCTTAGCTCATATTTTAAAACTTTTTTCAATAAACTCAAAATACACCTATTTAAAACTGAAATATAAATTCCTTATAACCAAAAGCTTGTAAAAATCAAAGAGATTTATATATATTGTTGATTATAAAGGAATTAGGTTTTGTGTTGCTGTAATATTTTTTCTATTTCGTTGAATATTGTTTTAGCTTGAATATTGTTCATACATGCAAAATCGCCTCTATAACAGGGCTTTTTTCCATATATTGAACACGGACGACATGGTAATTCTTTTTGGTCGATTTGAATTTGATGATAGTTTGAATTTGCGTATGGAACGAAGCCCGCAAAAGGGTGTGTGCCTCCCCATATTGCTAAAATTTTTGTTTGAGTAAGATTTGCTAAGTGCATATTTGCCGAATCCATAGTTATCATAAGGTTTAGTTTGCTTATCAGCTTTAGTTCGTCTATAAGACTGAAACGCCCTATTACTATTTTTACTCTCGAAATGCCTTCTGTTAATTTTTCGGCTTGTTCCAATTCTTTTTTTCCGCCACCAAACAGGTATATGTTATAAGATTTTTTTGACAGTATATATATAAGGTCTCGCATTTTATCTAAAGGATACATTTTTTGTGCGTGCATTGCAAATGGTGCTATGCCTATATTTATACCCGATTCAATAAAATCATTTAACTTATTGCTTGATGTAAACTCTATGGATGGCATATTTTCTGAAATATCTGCCTTCAATCCGAGGGCTTTAAATACGTCGGCATAGCGTTCTACGGTGTTTTTCAGGGGTTTAAAAACTTTTCTATGTCTTCTTACAAGACATTTTTTTGCTAATCGCCCTTTATTTATTTTTCTTTTTTTTATACCTGAAAAAGATAAAAACACTCTCAACAGCTTGGTACGAAGCACGTTATGTATATCTGCGAAAGCAAAGGGTTGAAAATGTTTCAATTCTTTGCTCAAATTCCACAAGCCGATTATTCCTTTGTGTTTATTTTTAAGGTCAGGGGTATAAACAGTAAGTCTTTCGATATTCTCAAACAAGAAAGCATAGTTCTTTCTTGTTATGAAAACAAATCTAAACTCCGGATTTTGTTTCACAACCGTTTTAATCAGTTTTACCGTCATTACTACGTCGCCGAAAGCCGAAAATCGTGTTATAAGAATTGTTTTGCGTGTTGTTTTCCGCATAAAATAATTTATTTCAAAACTTCGCTAATTTACAAACTAAAATCCACAAACAATAAACCCAACACATTAACAATCAGACAGTTAAAGCCCGCAACAAGTATAATATAATTTTTTAGTTTATGAATTTCTATAGATTAACTTTACTATTTTTGTTTTCGTAACACGGGGTTGAGTTCAGGGTCGTTATACATTTTCATTTGTTTGTATGTTTTGGCTATAACGCGTCCTTTGCTCATGTCGGAAAGCAGTATGTCTATTGCTTTTGAGAGGTCTTCGTTTTGTTGCAGAAGTACCGAATATTTATGTTTATTTTTGTTTGCAAGTTCGGGTAATATGCCTTTGCGTTCGGCTTCTATTTTCATGTGATAAATTTTCAAATTCAAAATAGAAAGTCTATCTATTGCCCAGCCTGCTGTTTCGGTTACTAATTTGGCATCCGGCAAAAGCGGTATATCTTTGAACCTTAGGAATATATCATCGTCTATTTTTTCCACAAGGTCGGTTCTGTGTTGGTTCGATTTATCTATTCTTCGTTTTATTTTCAGTGCCTCTTCGGGCGATATGTTTTCATCGCGTATAATATCTTCCAAGTGCCATTGTACCGTATCTACCCATGCTTTTTCATACATGAGTGCGTCTGTTTCGTTGGCAGGAAACGGATTGTTGATAACTGTATCCACATTATCCTCAACATGGTAATCGTCAATTGCTTGACGGAAAATTTCATTTAAACGTGTAGTTTTCATGATGTATATTTTTTATAATTATTTGTTTCTTGTTTTTGAAATAACAAATTTAATAAGTTTTGTTACAAATTTATCTTTCTTTTCTTTTCTTTTTTCAAAACTTAATTTTTCAGCGTTTTTAACATTGGCTACGTAATAGCGCTGAAACCACGGATATATTGATAAAAAGCCTGAATACCAAAAATAATTAACGGACAAATCATAAAATACGGTAAATAATGCGGCATTTAACACAAACGTTTTAATTGCTTTATCGGGGAAGCCTGCATAGAGTTGGCCTGCACCGGGCAAAAGGGCGCTTAGGTTTGCGGCTGTTTCGGGATTAATTTTGGGCAGGTTCATGTATTCTGAAAAAATTTGCTTAACGGCAAGGCTGTCTTTAGACAGTTTGGTGCATAATTTTTCGGCTTCATCCGGTTTGTTGGAATATATTTTTATCATCAGAAGCAACAAATCTTCATCAAATTGAAATTCGGAGGACGAAACAAGGTAGCTATTGCTTAAATTTTGTTCGGCTTTGGTAAACTGCTCCGTTAATATTAAGTGTTTGATTTTTAATAGTAAAGTCTTGATTACCAGTAAGGTATCTGTACTTTGACAAGACAATACCGAGTCGCATACGGATATTGTAAAATTACTTAAATTTTTGGTATCGGATATTTCTGCTGCCTTGAACCAGATGTATGGTTTTTCTTTTTTGGCAGAAAAATATGCTGCTCGTCTGTATTTTTCCATAGCGGCTGTCGGGCGGTTTGCTGCGAGTAAATCGTTAGCATTTTTTATTGTTTCCGGTATGGTTTGAGCCGATAATTGTAAGTTGGTTATACTTAACAATAATACTAATCCCAGCAATATTTTGCTGTTAAACTGAGAATTGAAACTTGAGAATAAAACACCTAACCAGCTAATAATAAACACATTACAGACAAAAGACAAACAACACATTTTTTGTGTGTAAAATTTAGTCCCTTTACAAAAATTTAAAATATAAGGTGTTGTCAAATCCATATAGTTTTTCAAATATTTCAAAGTATAAAATACTATAAAACAATGTTTTATTTATATCAAAATATCATTATATCAGCTTTTGCCAACTTAACAATACCGAAACGGCAACCCTTGCATATCAAAGCCGGTCGCCTGTAAATTATCTGCCATACGTTTTACACAAATAATTTCGTTTCTTGTTGTATTTACGACCATTCTTTTTTACATTTGTACCGAAGCATTTGGGACATTTGAGTTTTATTTCTATTTTCATACTACAAAAATAAGCAAGAATATCCTGAGTTACAAATATTTATTAAAACATAATTTTTAAATTACCTCCACAATTTAAACCTTTAAAAACACAATAATTATGATACTAAGAAAATTTTACGGAAATTTAAGACGAGAAGAAGAGTACTACCGTCATAACAGACATTTTCTTGACGAAAAATGTGTACTTTTTTTGGATATTGATGGAGTTTTACAGCCTACATGGTCGCAAAAACGTTTTGACTACGACTTAGATGCCTTACAAAAAGAAATGGCTGAATTTTTTAATGACGAAGGCTATCTAAAAATGGACAAATACGATATAGCCGCAGTATTTTACGATTGGGATTTTGTTTCTATAGGATATTTAAAAAAGTTTTTAATTGATTTCAATGCCGATATTGTTCTTCATTCAAGTTGGATAAACCACAGTAATCTGGCTAATTTAAAACGCTTGTTTAGAATACATCAATTAGATGATTACTTGGTAGATCTTACTGAAAAAAATAGCGGCTACAGAGACGACGGGACTTCTCGGTCAAAAGTCCTTGTTATAGATGAATATTTAGAAAAACATCCTGAAATTGACAGATATGCAATAATTGATGACGACCGCTCTTTAGCAAAATTAGGAGACAGGTATGTATATGCTCCGAATAAAATAGATGAAGAAACATATATAAAATTACGAGAAGCAATTTGGAAAAAAGATACCGAAGAATAAAACTCATTTGTCATTACAAATTTTCAAGCATGGCATTTTTCAGACCCGACAAAACACAAACCAACACCCACAAACAACTGATTACCAATAGATTACAAAAGCAAAATTACAAATTGAGTTAAATTTGGTATATTTCCTCCACTTAACGTAAGTAATTAATTATGAGCTTATAAAAAATATATTTAAGTTTTTTTTCAAAATAAATTAAATTTTTCAAAAAATAACTTTATATTTGCAACCCGAAAATTCAATAGAATTTATCGCCCGGATGGCGGAATTGGCAGACGCGCATGATTCAGGTTCATGTGTCCTTATGGACTTGCAGGTTCGATTCCTGTTCCGGGCACTGTAAAGAAGTGAAATTGCTCTGTTTTTTATTTTTTAGTATTACACTGTAAGTAGCCCGGATGGCGGAATTGGTAGACGCGCATGGTTGAGGGCCATGTTCCGATTACGGAGTGCAAGTTCGATTCTTGTTCCGGGCACTTTTTTTTATCCCCCTCCCACCCAACTACCGGCTAAAACGCTATAAAATTATACAATTATTGTTTAGATGAACGACAACTATCTGTTTTCAAAGCAGCTGATAATTAACACTTTACAAAATTAGCCCCAATTTATAACCTTTTAATAATCAGATACTTAAACCTCCATCTATTTTCCCCCACGAAAAAATATCTTTATAATAATGCTTTTAATGTAAAATAAAAGTTTAATATTGTCGTTTTATTTTTACAAATAGTCAGGTTTAACCCAATATAAAGTTTATCATGAAAAAAATACATCCCAAACAATTGTTTTTTATAGTAGCCTTAATATCAAGCATACATTCCAATACTTACGCACAAGAAAAAAAACAACAAGGTGATTTGTATCATGAAAACGGAACGGTTGCCTACGATTCTTCTTTGCATGTTTTTTATTACGACAACAAAATAGCTGTTTTTAATCCTCTAAATAAAAAATTCAACTACTCCAACGCAAATATTAGCTACGAATGTTCTTTCGACAATCTATATTATTCCAACGGAAACATAGCAAGCAATGGACTAAAACGTAAGGTTTTTTATCCTGAAGGAATGATAGCCTACGATGATAAGACTAAATTCATATACAACAAAAAAGGTGAAGTAATATTAGATTTTAACAAAGCCCCCGATAAACAGTATACCATAAACGAAGAAAATTTATCGATTACAGTTTATCCTAAGAAAAAATTTCAATACAAAATGGAGATGGAAATGGGCAACTACAAATATGTTACTGATTTTAGAACATATTTAAAATTTTACAAAAAAAATGATGGCGAAAATCCACTTATAACATTGGATTTGCCCCAAAATGCACAATAACAAACCTATTTAAAGTAAAAACGCACCCCTTTCTACGGCTATTTGCAAAGCCACTCCCAGTATTATACACGATATTATTAAAACCCAGTCGCGCCTGACTATTGGGGTGTAACGACCTACCAAATCGCTGACTACCAGTGTTATTGCCACTACTATTATTTGTCCGAGTTCTAAACCTAAATTAAATGCTAACAAAGGTACGGTTATAGACATCTCCGCACCAAGCAAACTTACCAAATACGACGAAAAGCCCAAACCATGTATCAAACCGAAAATTGCAGCAGAAATATACTTGAAAAGGTGTATAGTTTTGCCATTTTGAGTATCTTTGTAGAAAAAACCAAATCCGGCAGAAATAATTATGGTAACAGGTATCAAAAACTCAACCCACTGCGGCGAAACAGCAATATATCTCAAAGCTGCTAATGCCAAACTTATGGAATGCCCTAAGGTAAAGGCTGTTACCAAAATCAAAACGCGTTTTAATTCGCTAAAATTATATAAAACAGTTATACCAATTATAAATAAAATATGGTCATAACCTTGAATGTCTAATATATGCTCTGTGCCTAATGAAAAATATAAACCGAACATCGTATAAATTTTTATTAATTCTATTATTAATAAGCTCACCTTTGGAAAGTGCTTTTGCAACCAAACACCCTGTACATGTAAGTTTTGGAAGTATGGAATATCGTGCCGACGAAGGTAGGTTTTATATATCAATACGCCTATTTGCCGACGATTTTACAAAAATATTGGAATTTATTAATAACGAAAAATTAAATTTGCAGACCAAATCGAAAAAAAACAGCAAATTAATTGATGCTTACATTAAAAAAAATTTCAGATTCAAATTTAAAGGTTCATACAAACCCAAACTAATGCACTTTGAATATTACACATATAATGCTAAAAATGAAGTAAATACAGTACAAGTATTTTACTCATATAAACTACGCAAAGCACCCACCGAAATACATATAATGAACACAATAATGACGGATTTATTTGCAGACCAAAAAAATTTATTGATATTTAGCTGCAAAAACACAGAAAAACCACTTACCTTTGACCTTAATAATTCAGACACAAGTTTTAAAATAGATTAATACAAAAATACTGTCATGCTTAACAGGATAAAATCATTAATACCGCTTGTTATATTGTTCGTATGTTTTACGTTTTCTTTCCACAAAGTAAACGCAACACACAACCGTGCAGGCGAAATAACATACAAACAAATAAATCTTTATACCTATGAATTTACACTTATAACCTACACATACGCACCAAGTGCAGCAAACGAAGACAGAGATTCGCTAACTATGGATTGGGGCGACGGGGTACTTACCGATATTCCAAGAGTAGAAATAATATTGCTGCCCGATGATATTCAAAAAAATGTATACATAGGCACACATACATTTCCCGGAATAGGTGTATACCAAGTTGTAATGTCAGACCCCAACAGAAATGCCGATATTGTAAATATTCCCAACTCGGTAAATGTAGTTTTTACGGTTAAAACAACATTACTAATCGACCCCAATCTGGGATTTAACAACACCCCCGTACTACAAAACCCGCCAATAGACAAAGCCGCATTAGGCAGGCTGTTTATACACAATCCCTCTGCTTATGATATAGACGGCGACAGTCTTTCCTACGAAATAGCTGCATGTCTTTCCGAAAACGGAAACCCTATATTGAACTACACTTACCCCAAAGCATCCGACACCTTATATGTAGATCCAGTTACGGGAGATTTTATTTGGGATGCCCCCAAAGGAATAGGTGAATATAATGTGGCAATAAAAATAAACGAATGGCGCAATGGCGTGAAAATAGGCAGTATAGTACGCGATATGCAGATAGAAGTAGAGGAAAGCGACAATACCCCCCCCGAAATATCCGACCCGGGCGATTTTTGCATTACAGCAGGCGATAATCTGTCGTTTACCGTCAAGGCAAGCGACCCCAATGGAGATAACCTAACCCTGTCGGCTTACGGCGGACCTCTTACGCTTACTGAAAGTCCTGCCGTTTTTGAAACAAGATTTGGACCATCGCCATTAGAAGGTATCTTTACTTGGAACACTACCTGCGATCATGTCAGGCAACAACCTTACTCAGTAGTTTTCAAAGCATTAGACAACAACCCTGAAGTAAATCTTTCGGCATATAGCGAAAGCAAAATAAAAGTGGTAGCTCCTAAACCCGAAAGTCTAACAGCTACCGTTTCGGGAAATGCCGTACAATTAACATGGGACAACTACATTTGTTCCAACGCACAAGGATTCAAAATATACAGACGCAATTCCCCCTACGATTTTCAACCGGAAGAATGCGAAACAGGAATACCTGCATACACTGATTATCAAATGATTGCCAACGTACCGAATATTAACCAAACAAATTATACCGACATAAACTTAGCCCCCGGATACAATTACTGTTATAGAATAATAGCTTGGTTTGAAGACAATGCGGAAAGTTACGCTTCGGAAGAAGTATGCGTTGAAGTAGTACAAGGTACTCCCATATTTTTAAATGCAAGTGTAGAAAAAACAGACTCATTAAACGGTAAAGTTTATCTACGCTGGATGAACCCAATTAACTTTGACGTAATAAGCTATCCGGGCCCCTATTCATACAAATTGGAAGCAGCAGATGAGCTATATGGTACAAATTATCAAGAAATAGCCACTACACAAGGGAAAGAAGATACAACATATACAGAAACTTCGGTAAACACCCAAAAAGCACGTTCATATCGTCTTACTTTATACAGTAACCATACCGGAACGCCTCAACAAGTAGGTAATCCGGCATACACAGCAACAGTATTTGCGGAAGGCTTGCCCGATAACCGTAAAATAACAATAATGGCAAAAGAAAATACCCCTTGGACTAATACTCAATATACCATATTTCGTAAAAATGCCGATGAAAATTGTACCGAAAATTCATTACCATACGATTTGATAAACGAATCGTCGGCTTCTACATTTACCGACTACAATCTTGATAATGATAAACATTATTGGTACAAAATTAAAACTCAAGGCGAATACGGTTTGCCCGATTTGCCAAAAAACTTAATCAACCTTTCGCAAGAAATATGTATTTCGCCGCAAGATACCGTTCCGCCCTGTGCGGTAAATTTGGGCTTGACCTCAGATTGTGATTTGAAAAACAATTATTTAACATGGTCGGTAGACAACAGCTGCTCTGCCGACATTGCCGAATTTCGCATATATTATTCCGACAGTTTTGAAAATGAATTTAAACTTCTGAAAATAATAAAAGATGCAAACGCACGAACCTACACTCATACCCCCGAAGGACCTCAAGGTGCTTGTTATGCCGTATCGGCAGTCGATTCGGCAGGCAATTATTTGAGCCCCGACAAATTGAAGCGGTCGTGCATAGATATTTGCCATTATTACGAACTGCCAAATGTGTTTACTCCTAATAATGACGGTATTAATGATTATTTTATTCCTTTTCCGTATAATTATGTAGACAAAATTAAACTTACAGTTTTTGACCGCTGGGGAGTGCCGGTATTTGAAACGGAAAATCCTGATATAAATTGGAACGGAACAGATATGAACAGTGGTAAACCTGTATCTGACGGGACGTATTATTACATTTGCGATGTCTACGAAAAACGACTTACCGGAATTGAAGTCCGCAATATATCGGGATTTTTACAAGTTCTGGCAAATGAAAAATCAAATAATGAGCCTTAATTAATTGAGAATTGAGATTGAAAATTGAGAATGGTAAAGTTCTTACGACAGTAACTTAAAACCTTGTTAATCAAACAGTTACAGAGCTACAAAACAACAACATAACCTCCTAATTATCAGCTACTTATAAAAAACAACGGAGTGTTGATGAAGATAAAATATAGTTAAATTACTCCAAAATATATACACATGAATTTATTAAATAAAACTTGTAACAAAATTTCTTTTTTAGGAAATCGCTTTTACAAAATTTACATACTTTTTTGTTTAATTTCGTTTGTTGCATCTGCAAATTTATATGCTCAAAAACAGCCGCAAAATTTTAATGAATATTATGCAAAAGCATTAGCTGAATATCGTTCGTCGGATTACGAAACATGTATAAATACAATAAGCAATATGCCGAAAATAGAAAAAAATCAAGCATGCTTTTTCATATTGCGCGGCGATGCTTTTTATGCTCTAAAGCACTATGATAAAGCCTTGAACGATTATAAAGATGCTCAAAAATACGACAAAAAATCAGGCTTACTGCAAATTGCAAAAATATATTCAATAGAAAAAAAATATGCCGAAGCCATAGATTATTTAAAACTTTATTTTGATACTCATAATAAATTATCACTTTCAGACATTAAATTAGACCCCGCTTTTTCACAGCTGACAGAAACTCGCGAATGGGGCAAACTAATGTCGGGTAAACATTACAATACAATTGAAACAGAGCTTGCCGAAGCTCAATATTTACTCAAGTCCGGTCATATCTCCGAAGCGCTGTCGTTGATAAATGTAAGAATTAAAAAATCTAAAAAATATGCTGATGCGTATATTGTGAGAGGTGATATTTTCAAAAAAAATAAAGAATACAAACAAGCCTTAAAAGATTACAGCAAAGCCATAAAACTTAAAGGTAAAAAATATTCTTATCATTTAAAACGAGCCAATTTATACATGCAAACAGGTAATTACGAAAAAGCACTGTCAGATTATGCCGAATGTGAAAATTTATTGCCCAACGAAATAAAAATAAAGTTATACAAAGCCCAAGCCGAATACAAAGCGGGTCTTTATGAACAGGCTGTCAGTGATTTAGAAATATATCACAAATATTTCAAAAAAACTGCCGAAGATTTTTATCTAAAAGGTCAGATTAGTTTAGCCCAAAATGAAAATTTAGATGCACTCAATTTTTTAAACAAAAGTATAAAAGCAAATCCTGCCAATCACAATTACTACAAAGCAAGAGCAACCGCATATACACGTGCCGAAATGCACAAACGAGCCTTAAACGATTTAGGTATGGCTTTAGATTTGCATCCCGACGGCGAAACATACTACCTCAGAGCCTTAGTAAGACTTAAAACCGGCGACACCAAAGGCGCATGCCACGATAAAAAACTTGCTGTGCATTACAAATTCTATAAAGCAATAGATATTATTGTAAATTGTACTGAGGAATAGGTTTTTAGATAATCTCTAAAAATTCATAAATCAAAACTTTTGAAAATTTTAAATAATGCAAAGTTAGTTAGCTTTAAAGAAAACAGAACTTAAGGGTATAAAAAATTTTACTCTTAAACGTTTTTTTTATTCCTTTGTAAAATTAACAATTTGTTGAATTGATAATTGAGAATTGGTATACAGAATTTAACATGCTGACAATCAAAGAATTAACGGTTATACAATTCCATAATTATCAATCACTTATATATGTAAAAAACGAACTATTGTAAAATAAAATAAATTTATATGTCAAAGGAAATTACATTCAAAGAATTATTCATTTCGGTATTTATCTTTTTTAGAAAAAATTTTAAAATACTGTTAATAGCTGTTGTAATAGGAGTTACATTGGGTATAGTTAAACATTTCCTAGGGGAACCTGTTTATAAATCAAATATGACTGTTTTTGCACACATCGAGGATGAACGGGACTACGAAAATATACAAAAAAGATTTAGCTTTTTCTACTCCGGCGAACTTATAGTAAATAAAATAAATAGTTTTAAATCGGCACTGGAAAGCAATAATGTTGAATATTTATCCAAAGAATTGAATATCTCGAAAGACAGCTTAAAAATGCTGAAAAACTTAGAAATAGAATTTCTTTTTCCGGTAGAAGGCACTGAAAATGAGAAAGAAATAAGAGAAATAGATTATTTTAAAATCACGGCAGAAGTTATCAATAATGATATATTACCCAAGCTCGAAAAAGGTTTACATAATTCAATCGTAAATGACCCGTTTATTGCCCAAAAAGTAGAAAATACGAAAAAAACAACCTCTGATTTAATCAAGGAAATAGACAAAGAAATTTTGAAACTCGAAGAGGCTCAAAAATTACAATTAAAACAAGGTAAAAACACAAACTTTTTTATAACAAACAAATCACTTTATAGTGAAAAAATTGATTTGATTGCAAAAAAAATGAAATTTAATAAGAAACTTAATCAATACAACCCTTTTCAAATAGTAACAAACTTTGTACCTTCAAATAAAAATAAAAACAGTCTTATTAAAAATGCCGTTATATTAGGATTTGTATTTTTTATTATTGCTTTAATAGGAATTGTGATAAGAGACCTCTGGATATTAGCAAGAGAGTATGAACAAAATAATTAAAGGTAACCTATAGAAATGCAAACTTCTACGTTGTTGCGAAAATTTAAAGTTCTCATTTACAGCAACAACCTCTGGTTTTAAATTTTCTTACACTTTGAATTTCACTATTTTTAAAGGCTACCTAAATACAAAAACCTGCCACCCTGAATAACACACAAAATACTAATAATCAACAACTTACATGTGTAAGTTTTGTAAAAAAACATTAAGCAATTTACACTCATCAATCAACATAATATGTTTGCGGAAGTAATACTACCCTTGCCTTTGCGCCGACTTTTCACTTACGAATTACCTCAAAATTACGACGCACACATAGAAGCAGGAATGCGGGTGGTAGTACCTTTCGGAAAAAGAAAATTATACACAGGTATAATATATTCTGTATTTGAAGAACGTCCTCATTTTGCTACAAAAGAGATACTCTCCGTATTAGATAACGAACCTATAATAACCGATTTACACATAAAATTCTGGGAATGGACTGCAAACTACTACCTATGTTCGCTCGGCGAAGTATTTCGAGCAGCAATGCCCGCAGGTATGAAACCCGAAGGCGAAACAATCATTAAACTCAACGACCTGCAATACATAGAAAACCTTACCGAAAAAGAGCAAACCATAATCGACGAACTTGCCGGCAAGGATAATATCAGCCTGACGAAACTCGATGCCAAACTAAATTTTAAAGTATTCTATACCTTAAACAAACTTCAGAAAAAAAAGATTATCACTTTCAGCGAAAAACTTAAAAAAAAATACAAACCAAAATTTGAGATATTTTTAAAATTATCGAATGCCGTAGCTGAAAACGGATTAAATGAAACACAAAAAAAAGACCTGTCGAGAGCTAAAAAACAGCTTGCTGCCATTGATTATATGCTAAAAAATACCAACTCAAACGATTTTTTACTTTACGAAGGAAAACATTACATAAAACGTAATACTTTCTTACAAAAATCGGGAGTAAGCTCGGCAGTTCTAAAAACTCTTTTGCAAAAAAAACTAATAGAAGAATACGAACAAGAAGCCGACCGATTGGAACAATATTTACTCCCTCACGAAGCTCTAAAAGAACTCTCAAAAGCACAAGCCACCGCCCTTGCGGAAATAAAGCAAAATTTTGATAATAAGGACATTGTACTACTACACGGACAAACCTCTTCGGGAAAAACAGAAATATATATCCGCCTTGCCGAAGAAGTTATGGCACAAGGCAGGCAGGTGCTTTATTTGCTTCCTGAAATAGCCTTATCGGCACAAATTACAGAACGATTAAAAAAACATTTCGGCGATAAAGTTGCCGTATTCCATTCAAAATACAGCGATGCCGAACGAACCGAAATATGGCGACATATAGCACCGACAGGTAATCCGTCGCGCTATCAAATGATACTGGGTGTGAGGTCGTCTGTTTTTTTGCCTTTCGACAATTTGGGGCTGATAATAGTAGACGAAGAACACGAAACAAGCTATAAACAAACCCAACCCGCACCACGCTACAACGCTTCCAATCTCGCGGCTGTGCTTGCCCTTATGCACGGAGCAAAACTACTGCTCGGTTCAGCCACGCCATCTATTGAAACTTATTTTAATGCTAAAACAGGTAAATATGGCTTAGTAGAGTTAAACCAAAGATACAAAAATATCAGCCTGCCAGAAATAATCATAGCAGACCTCAAAGAAGCAAGACGCAAAAAAGAAATGAAAGCGCAATTTACACGACAACTCTATAATGCTGTAAATGAGGCTTTAGAAAAAAATGAACAAATAATTTTATTTCAAAACCGAAGAGGATATGCCCCTTTTCTTATTTGTAGCGAATGCTCTTGGGTGCCTCGTTGCAAACATTGCGACGTAAGTTTGGTATACCATAAAAGAACAAATAAATTAGTATGCCACTATTGTTCATACTCGGAAGATTATCCCGAAATATGCGACTCATGCAAGCAAGCTACAATGCACCCAACGGGCTATGGCACTGAACAAATTGAATACAACACAAACAAATTGTTCCCAAATGCCCGAATTATACGAATGGATTTAGACACAACAACGGGCAAAAATGCTTATAAAAAAATCATATCGGCTTTTGAAAACCAAGAAGCCGACATACTCATTGGTACTCAAATGGTTTCCAAGGGTTTAGACTTTAAAAATGTAAGTGTGGTAGGCATTATGCAAGCAGATTTAATGTTGAATTATCCCGATTTCAGAGCTAATGAAAGAGCATTTCAAATGCTTACACAAGTTAGCGGTCGTGCCGGACGACATGGCAAAAGAGGCAAGGTGATAATTCAAACGGGACAAGTCGAACACCCTGTAATTAAAGCTGTTCTGAATAATGACTACCCCTCGATATTCAAAACTCAAACCGAAGAACGACAAATGTTCAGCTATCCGCCTTTTTGTCGCATGGTAATTGTTACCGTGAGGTATAGAGAGCTTAAAGTAGTGGATAAAGCTGCCGAATTACTTGCAACAGAACTCAGAAAATATTTTAAAAATTTTGTTTTGGGACCGGAATATCCTCCCGTTGCCAAAATAAAAAATTGGTACATGAAAAATATTTTAATAAAAATAAATAAACAACAATCAATATACAAAGCCAAATACATAATAGAAAAAACTGCACTTGCCATAAATGCAAAACAGGCTTTTCGCTATGTTCAATTTGTATATGATGTAGATCCTATTTAACTTTACAAAAAAATTAATAAAATGAAACTTGGAAAAGTAGAAAAAAAATCGGTTCGATATTACATATTGAAAAAATATTTTGGCTTCATTTTCAATAAAATATTTTACAAAAAAGTTGTATACAACGGCGTAGAAAACATCCCCAAAGAAGGTCCCGTGATGCTTGCTCCCAATCATCAAAATGCATTAATGGATGCTTTGGCATTAGTGTTTTCGGCTAAACGTACTATTATATTTTTGGCTCGTTCCGATATTTTCATAAATAAATTTGTATCAGGACTTTTATTCTTTTTCAGAATATTGCCCGTATACCGCCTGCGAGACGGAAAAGAAAAATTGAAACTCAATGAAATGATTTTTAAGAAAACAGTTGAGGTACTCGAAAAAGGCAAAACGGTAGCTATTTTTCCGGAAGCGCAACATATAGATAAACGCCACTTGCGAATTTTAAAAAAAGGGATACAACGAGTAGCTTTTGCGGCAGCCGAAAAAAACGACTATAAACTTGATATACAGATTGTTCCGGTTGGGATATACTATTCCAATTATTGGAATTTTCGTTCAGTATTGCAAGTGAACTACGGCAAAGCTATTTCGGCGAGTGAATTTTATGAGCTTCATAAAGAAAATCCGGCAAAAGCCATGTCGGAACTCAGGAATAAAATGTCTGTGGAAATAAAAAAACAGATGCTTGATATTCGTAATTTAGATAATCACGAAACAATAGAAAACTTACGTGAAATATGCGACGTGCCTGTAATGAAAGCTATGGGGTTAAAACGATTTAAACAAACAGAAAAATTTAAAGCCGATAAAATAATCATTCAATTGGCTGAAAATCTTTCGGAAAAACAACCTGAGGCTTTTGCAGAATTAAAAAACAACACGGATTTTTATGTTGAAAATTTAAAAAAATATAATTTATCCGACTGGGCTTTTGAGAAAAAAAGCACTTTAAGCACTGCAATCTTAAGGTTACTTGCTTTAATTCCTACTTTCCCTTTATGGTTATACGGCGTTTTAAATAATATTATTCCGGCAATTTTACCCATTCCCGTTAAAAGAAAATTAAAAGACCGTCAGTTTGAAAGTTCATTTGTTTATGGGCTGGGAGCAATTTCGTTTCCTATTTTTTACACTATCCAAACCATTGTCTTCTATATAGTTACGAGTAATTGGTGGTTGTCTTTAATATATCTTGTAAGTTTGCCTTTTGCGGGGTTGTTTGCTTTTGCCTATACCCGATATTATAAAAAATATATGCGAGTATATCGTTTTATAAAAATGTCTAAAACAGAAGCTTTAAAAGAATTAAAGCGTAAAAGAGAAAAAATAATTGCTAAAGTTTTGGAGCTTTATTATGCAAATTTGCAAAACTAAAAACGCACGTCTACTGCTCATTAAAATACTAATAATCAGAAACTTACATAACAAAACAAGCCCCCGTTTTCAAATTTTAAAGAAGACGGGGGAAAAATGAGAAAAATCAAATTTTAAATTTGTCTCCTGTTGAATTTATTAAATTCCTATACCATTCTTCCGAATAGCCCTCATGCGAGGGGTCAAAAGGTATTCCGGCACCGTTTCCGTTATCCAAAATTTTCATATTTTCGGTTTTTTTGATGTTTCCATCCATATATTTCATAAATAAATATTTGAAAAATACATTCCATTTGGTTGTAAGTTCATCACCTGTTTTTATCGAATATTCTGTAAGTTTTGCAATAGCTTCATTTGGATTTTTATTGAAAACAGGTAATAATTTTTTATCCAATTCGGCAGTCTCTTTTCTGAAACGCTGTTCAAATTTTTGTTGATATGCGCTAATTTCAGGGTAAATGAGATTATAACGTGTATAACTCCAGTTATTTACCAGATTAAACACCCAAAAAGCTGAATTGTCAGACCATTCAATAAACGAACCGGTCGATTTTTTAAACGATTTGGGAATATCAGTAATTCCGCAATACATAGGAGTATAAACAGTTCCTCGAGTGTCGTCTACGCCAAACCAAAATATTGAAGTCATACCTTGTGGCATGTCGGGTCTGCTTTGAGCTACAAATGAATAGCCTGTTTGCTGTGTGGCAATAGCTCGCTCGTGGCAATATTTAACGCCGTCTACTTCGTAAGTCAATGGTCGCCAACGGTAGGGTAATTTAAAGGGTCCGGCACCGGGATCTTTGGTCATGTCCAAGGGTGTACCTTGAAAATAATCACGCATTGCTTCTTTCACATCGGCAAGACTTACTTTTTTATCAGGTTTTACCCAAAGCGGCAGTCTATTGGTGGCAAATTTATTGGAATTTTCTCGTCCATCGATAAATTTCTCGTCTTTAATTACTTTACCCATCACGTAATTTGTATATTCATCGTTTGCACGTACTTTTTGAGACACTCTGCGAAAAAACGACCACACACGCGAATCGCAAAAACGCGCTCCACCGAAATCTACGGGTGCGTAAACTCCCGAAAAGTTAAAATCCTTATCTTTTCCCGAATAAGCGCCTATTTTTCTTGCAAAAGAAATAACATCGGGAGAATTAAAACAGTCTTGTTTGGCATTGTTCCATTTGTTCTTTTTTGCAAAAGGGAATGTTGTAATACGCGCCTGATTGGCATGTCCGCAGACATATCCGTCGGGTATTCGTCTTGCTACCCATACAGCTCCTTTTTCGTATTCACCTTTGCCTATTATTTCCATTATCCAAACCTCATTTGCATCAGCTATGCTAAAAGATTCACCAACACTAATGTAGCCGTATTCTTGTACCAGTCTGTCTATCACGCGTATAGCTTCGCGAGCATTTTTAGAACGCTGCAAAGCCAATTTCATAAGCGAGCCGTAGTCAAGCAATCCGTTTTTTTGTTTTTTTAGTTTTTTTAAACCTCCAAATGTCGTTTCTCCTATTGAAACTCCATATTCATTAGTCATACCCACAACATTAAAGGTTTGACTTACTTGAGGAATTTGTCCTAAGAAAGCTCCATTTTCGTAATTGTATAAATCGACCATAGTGCCTGCCGGATATTTCATTGCAGGATAATGAAAAAGGTATCCGTATCTTCGGTGAGAATCGGCGGCATAGGTTATCATGGTTGAGCCGTCGGTACTTGCACCGCTGGTTACTATGAGGTTTGTGCAAGCGTGAACAGTACCAAATTGCAATGCGAATAAAAGTATATAAAAATAAATTGTATATTTCATGTGTTTGTTTTTTTAGTTGGAAGTGGGAAGTTGGAAGTGGGAAGTTTAGTTATCAGTTTTCGTTTCTATAATCGTGTTATTTTATAGTCATGGGGCATATTTAATAAAAACAATATTAAGAGTTAAGAATTAAAAGCAAAAATCAAGATATAAAACATTGATAATAAATCAGTTATAAGTCAAAGGCGAACTTTTATTATATTTCAAATTTACATATTAAGTCAGATGCAATATCCAATAAAAAACTTTTTCGCAAATATAGTAATAAAACCCTCAACTTATACAAAGTTACACAAAATACCAATTGTAATAAAATTCCATTGGTAAATGTAACTTACAACAAATCATAAAGTTACTAAGCCATGTATCTATCTGATAATCAAAAGATTACAACTCAATAACAGATTATAACCTGTTGTTTATCAAACTATTGCAAAGATAGATTATATAAAAAAGAGACTGATTTTTTGGGAATTAAATCAGCCTCTTTTTTTATTCATAAAACTTATAGTTATATTATATTTTTATAACATATTTAGTCTTCATATTTGCCATTTTTAAGATTTTCGGCAACTTCGGAGAAAGCTGCTATGGTTTTTTCCACATGTTCCAAAGTATGGCTTGCGGTAGGTATAAGTCGTAACATTATTTTGCCTTTAGGTATAACCGGATAAACTACTGCAGAACAGAAAATTCCATGATTTTCGCGTAAATCTTTTACTATATTAATTACCGACCTGTCGTTACCGTCGAAAAATACCGGAGTAACCGAAGATTCTGTAACACCCAGATTAAATCCTTTGTCTTTAAGTCCTTTTTGAAGGGCATTTACGATAACCCACAGTTTATCTTTTTGTTCGGTACTGCGTTGCATTATTTCTAATCGTTTCAAAGCTCCCATAACCATTGGCATAGGCAATGATTTTGCAAAAATTTGAGAACGCATATTGTATTGTAAATAATTTATAATTTCTCTTTTAGAAGCAACAAATGCGCCTATACCTGCAAATGATTTTGCAAACGTTCCAAAATAAAGATCAACTTTGTCCTGTACGCCAAAATGTTCACCTGTACCTTTGCCCAATTTTCCCATTGTTCCTATTCCGTGAGCGTCGTCAATGAATAAGCGGAATTGATATTTATCTTTAAAATCTGTTATCACTTTAAGGTTACCCAAATCGCCTTCCATTCCGAATACACCTTCGGTAATAACTAAAATACCTCCTCCGGTTTTTTGAGAAAGTTTATGAGCATGAATAAGTTGTTTTTCAAAACTTTCCATGTCATTGTGTCTAAACACAAAGCGTTTGCCCATGTGCAGACGTACACCGTCCAATATGCAAGCGTGCGAATCGCTGTCATATACAATCACGTCTTTTCGGTCAACCAAACTATCAATAATAGATAACACCCCTTGGTAACCAAAGTTCAACAGGTAACCTGCTTCTTTATCTACAAAATCGGCAAGTTTTTGTTCCAATTCTATGTGGTATTTGGTTTGTCCTGTCATCATTCTGGCTCCCATTGGATATGCCATACCATATTTTTGGGCTGCTTCGGCATCAACGGCTCGCACTTCCGGGTGATTTGCCAATCCCAAATAGTTGTTTACGCTCCAGACAATCATTTTTTTGCCTTGAAAATACATTTCAGGTCCTATTTCGCCTTCCAATTGCGGGAAAGTCATGTATCCGTGTACGGTATCGTAATATTTTCCAAGATCCGTTTTAGCTGTGTTTAATTTATCAAATATATCCACTTTATAAATATTTTAATTGTTCTTCAAAAAGTTTTCACAAATATAAATGATAATTTTTAAATTAAAAGTCAGAGCAATAAAATTTTACAAAAAACAAAAAGTCTTTTCAAGCTCCCTAACTCGCTTCTACAAGAGGAATTTATTACAGAAAGCCCTGACAGGTTTTTGAAATCTGTCAGGGCTTCCTGTCGATTCTTAATTCTATGAAAATATCGCCGAATACGGTCGCTGTAATTCTCTTTTTAATACTGCGATACTGATATTTCGACTTTTACGAATATACTCATTTTTATCAAAAAAAATAATTATAGTAGGCACTGCAAAAACGCTGTTTTGTCCCGCAATATCAGGATAATTTTGTGTATCTACATAATAAGTTTTTATTTTTGGAAATTCATCTAAAATTAAGTCTAACAACTTAGGCTTTAACACTTTACACACATTACAAGCCTCATGCGAAAAGTAAAATAAAGCGGCATCTTCCGTTTGAATTATATTATTAAATTCTTCAACTTTTTTTACGGGAATAAATTGTGTTTGTCTTTCGGGTGTCATTATTTTGGTTTAAAAATTACGATATTTTTTAGTTGCCTCAAAAACGTGAGACATTATATTTTGTTCATTCTCATCCAATGAAATGTTACGTCTGCTCATCATAATTTCGGCAGTTTTAAGAGCTTTGGGAAGTGTATATTCCTTAAATCCGTGTGCGCCGCCCCAAGAAAACGAGGGTATGAAATTACGCGGAAATCCTGCGCCGAAGATATTAGCACTCAGCCCCACAACCGTACCTGTATTGAACATTGTATTTATGCCGCATTTGGAATGATCGCCCATTATAAGACCGCAAAATTGTAGCCCTGTACGTTCAAATTTATGCAAATTATAATTCCACAATTTTACTTGGTCGTAGTTGTTTTTCAGATTTGAATTGTTGCTATCTGCACCAATATTGCACCATTCACCTATTACTGCATTTCCCAAAAATCCATCGTGAGCTTTATTTGAATATCCGGTAAAAATACTATTGTTAATTTCGCCACCTGCTTTGCAATAAGGTCCTAAGGTTGTTGCACCATAAACTTTTGCCCCCATTTTCAAAACGGCATGTTCATTCAGAGCCAATGAACCTCTTACGGTGGTATTTTCTGTTATTTCGGCATTTTCGGCTATATAAATGTAACCATTATCAGGATTTAATATTGAAAATTCTACTTTTGCATTTTTTTCTACAAAAATTCTCTCGTTTTGTAAATATCTATTGGTTGAGGATAATTTTTGTGAAGTTCTGCCTTTGGTAAGTAGCTCAAAATCAGACTTTATTTCAACAGAATTGTAGGTAAACAAATTGTGATTACGTTCAATCAATACCGCTTCCGATTTTGCTCCTTGCAAGTTACCTGCCCTACCCGATTTTTTAAATTCCACGGCTTGACTTTCATTTAAACGTGCTGCCAACACAATATCATCGCGAATAAGTTGCATGCCTGTTTTTAAAGCTTTTATCTCTTCCATGAGCTTGGCATTGGGTAGTAACCTACTGTTTATAAGCAAATTATCATTTGACAGCTGTGCCGGATATTTTTCACTCAAATAGTCTGCCGTGAAATAGTTTACGGCTTCCGACAATAATCGTTTTTGCCATTTTTCGGCTATTGTTAAAATACCGCATCGCAGAAGAGCTGCCGGACGTGTAAAAGTAAGCGGATAAAGAGCTTCGATATATTGGTCGTCAAAAAAAATTAAATTCATATATTCAACACTTTTTAAGGTAAAATTTAAAAGATAAAAAGTAAAAAGTAAACTTTAAGAGGCAAAATTTAAAAGCTATGAATAAAGGGTAAGTTGCTGATAATTAAGACTTTATGATAGTAGCAGGTTGTGTCGCGCAACTATCTGATTATCAATTAATTAAACCATGATATAATGAATTGTTTTTTATAAATTAACTTTCTGTATATTAGCCCCAAGTATGCAATATGAAATAAATTTATTACATTGCTTGGGCTAAAACAACCAAAAGCCCTGCATAGTTATACGCAGAGCTTCATTAATTCTTAAAATTTACAGACAAACTTTAAAATTTTATTTTTTCTTAAATTTTTCGTAACGTTTATTGAACTTGTCTACGCGACCCGCCGAGTCAACAAATTTCATTTTTCCCGTAAAGTAGGGATGCGAGGTACTCGAAATCTCAAGTTTCACTAATGGATATTCTTTTCCGTCAATATCTATGGTCTCTTTTGTGTTTACCGTAGATTTAGTTATTGAAATTTCGCCGTTAGACATGTCTTTAAAAACAACATCTCTGTAATTTGCAGGGTGGATTCCTTTTTTCATCTTTCCTTGTTTAAAATAATTTTTGTTCTTCCTAAATTGTCGGGCAAATGTAAAAATCTTTTATATTCAATACAAAAAAAAAAGAAAGTTTTTTTAGTTCCAATATAACAACAAGTTCGCATTCACTTATAACACCCTGATAATCAGAATCTTAAACAAAAGCAACATTTCCACAAACAGATGACTATTAAATATTAACTTCGTAATGAGCATTCAAATTACAATAAAACAAGAATTTACAAAACTGATGCATAGCACCGCTATGGTGAAGTTTTGTAAATTAACGAAGTGCCTTATTTTGAAGTAATTTGAGTGCGTAATAGATTTTCTAATGCATATTTCGGGTTTAACCCAATATTATTTGGGATTAATATTTATGAGCTAAAATTTAGACTTTTGCTTTGTTATAATTCGACTTAAAAATTTAACTTTGCCGAAACAATGAAAAAGAGTTAAAAGTTAAAAGTTAAAAGTTGTAAATGGTTAAGGGTTATATGTTGGGTCTAATGTATTGGTAGTCAGCAGGCTGTGGGTTTTATCAACCGATTTTCTGAAACATCAAACTCCCAACTTCCAACTCCCAACTTCCAACTCCCAACTAAAAACACAAACATATGAATAACAAACGTATAGCTATTGAATTATTAAAGCGAGAAGCTGTAAAATTAAGTCCTGAACGAAAATTTGTTTGGGCTTCGGGAATTCACTCTCCTATTTATTGCGACAATAGAAAATTGCTTTCATTTCCGGAAAGCAGAAATCTTATTGTTGATTTTTTTACGGAAGTAAGTAAACGAGAATATCCTGATACTGAGGTTATTGCAGGTGTTGCAACAGGGGCAATAGCTTGGGGTGCTTTGGTTGCTGAAAAATTGCAATTACCTTTTATATATGTAAGGTCTAATAAAAAACAGCACGGTCTAAGCAATCGTATTGAGGGTTTATCGCCCAAAAACAAAAAAGTATTGGTAATTGAAGACCTAATTTCTACGGGAAACAGTAGTTTAAATGCAGTAGCAGCATTGCGCGAAACCGGTGCCGAAATTTTAGGTATGACAGCAATTTTTACCTATTTGTTACCTCAATCTGCTAATAATTTCAAAGAAAATAATTGCACTTTAAATTGCCTTTCTGATTTTAATATTTTAATATCAGAAGCTGTTAAACAAAAATATATTTCTGAAAAAGAAGCCGAAGATATTGTTAGTTGGCAAACTTCATTTAACAAAATCTAATGAGCCTGACACAATAGCTAACTATCTGATAATGAAATAATTACAAAGCAAGCCTCACTACTTAAACCACTAATTATCAGCGTATTACAAAGCAGGCAAATTACTAAAAAAAGTTTGTCGGTATTTACTTCTGAAAATAAATTTATGAACTTATACAAACAATTATTAGCTCTTATATTAATAGGATTTTTCTTCATAAATACTTCAACGACCTATGCGCAGTCTTTACGCAAAGCAAGTAATAAGTTTTTAGAGGTTTTAACTTACACAAAGAATCTATACGTTGAAGAAGTTGATGCCGACGAACTTACGGACAAAGCTATAAGTAAAATGCTGTCGGAGCTTGACCCTCATTCTGAATATTTTAACAAAGCCGAAGCTGATAATTTAATGCGAAGACTAAGTAGTAGTTTTGTGGGAATTGGCATTTCTTACAGCATTATAAATGATACTATTTTTATAATATCGGTACTTAAAGACGGACCTGCCGAAAAAGCCGGTATGAAACCGGGCGACAGAATTATAAAAATAGCCGACAAACAAGTAGCTTCTGTAAAAATAAAAGATAATGATATTGGAAATTTATTACTTGGGAAAAGAGGTAAGCCGGTAAGTGTAAATGTAAAAAGAAGAGCATTGGACAAACCTTTGGAATTAATAATTACACGAGATAGAGTAAAATACAGGAGTATAGTGGCTTCATATATGTTGAATAAAAATGTGGGCTACATAAGACTGGAAAGATTTGCCAATTCGTCGGGAAAAGAGTTTAAAGATTCTTTGAATAATTTGAAAAAAAATGGCGCAAAACATCTTGTTTTAGATTTGAGAAAAAATACCGGCGGACTTCTAACTCAATGTATTGATATAGCCAATCAGTTTTGGGACAAAAGCAATGTTATAGTTTCCATAAAAGGGAAAAATGCAAAAGAACAAATTTACAAATCCAATTCGTTAGCGATTTTTCCCAAAGGCAGACTTATTGTATTGATTGATGAAAGATCGGCTTCAGCTTCAGAAATAATTGCCGGCGCTGTTCAAGACTTAGACAGGGGTGTTTTGTTGGGACGACGCTCATTTGGAAAAGGCTTAGTGCAACGCTCTATACATTTGAAAGACGGCTCAATGATAAACCTATCCGTAGCGCATTATTATACCGCATCAGGACGTTGTATTCAAAGAGATTACAAAAATAATTACGAAAACTATTACAAAGAAATTATTAACAGAGACGAATTTGAAACTCCACCGGATTCGGGTAAGGTGTTTTTTACAAAAAATAAAAGAAAAGTGTATGGCGGAGGTGCAATATTTCCCGATGTTTTTGTAGCAAACTCAAATAAAGAATTTAGCAAATTTTATATTAATTTTCTAAAAACGGGTATAATTTTTAACGAAATACATCTTTTCGCCGACAAACACAGAAAAAATATAATTGACAAATATCCACATCCGGAAGATTATTTCAAAAATTATGAAATACCTGAAGTATTAATAAACTACCTATATAACAAAGTTCCTAATTCTGTTTTTGAAAATTTACCGGATTCTGTAACAAAACATACTTTCAATAAATTTGACAAAAACCACTTAAAAGCTATGTTGATTATTGATATTTGGGGTGATAATTTTTATTACATGTATATAAACAAATTTTCTCCAATAATAAGTAAAGCATTAGATATAATAGGTGATAAAAATCGGTATAATTCACTTTTGAATAATACCAACTCTTCGTTAAATTGAAAATTTAACAGACTAAAAACCAAATAGTTACAGGCATACGCAAGTGACGTAATCTCTTGATTATGAAACACTTACATAAAAACAACAAATTATTAATAATACAAAACTTCATTAAACAAAAAGCTCAAAATTCAAATCAGGGAATAGAAAATAAATTTCTAATAATCAAAAACTTAGAAGAAAAATAAAAAAAAAAAATGGCTTACATTTTACCTATTTACAAAAAAAAATTACATTTGTGTAAGTAAAAGTAATCTATGGAAATTCATAAATCAAGGATTTTGAAAATTTTAAATTAAAACGTAATTAAATATTTTTAGAGTAATTTAACCAAAACGTGAACATTAAATTTATATTTATGAAAAAAAAATTTTTACAATTCGGTTTACTCCTCACTTTAGGAGTACTTTTAAGTAGTAATTTATCAGCTCAAAAACTGAAAAGTATACGAGCTGAAAAAACTTTCAAACAATCTGTTCCAAAAGCAGAAATACTCGGCAAAAACTTAGGCGATGATTGCACCAATCCCTACTTAATAGAAGTTGCATCCATACCTTACACCTACACCGACGCACAAGAAAATGGTACCTGCGGACACGGCAACAGCTATCAAGACGAAGTATTAGGCTATTACGGTACCGGAGAAGATGTGGTTTATAAATTGCAAGTCCCTCAGGATGCACAAGCAAACATATCATTAACGGGAGTTGCTGATAATGAAGGAAGCTTCTGGCATGCTATTGCTATATACGAAGGCTGTCCCGACTCAGGAATACTTATAGCTCATAATACAACAGGCGTTTTCGATGAAACAGTTACTATCAGTAAATCATTAGAAGCTAACACTGAATATTATATTTTAATTGACTACTGGGCACTTGACGCAGGTATATGCTTACCCTCGTACAGTTTAAGTGTTGAATTTACAACAGATATTTTTTACACCTACAACCTTTATGTTGCCGACGTACAAGTAGACCAAGCTAATGCTACCAATCTTTCAGAAATAGAGGGTGTAAATGGTACTGTTACTTACGACCATGCCACGAAAACTCTTACTCTTGATAACGCAACTATAAACGGAGGCATATGCATTAAGAATACAGGTATAGAAAACCTTAAAATCAAATTAATAGGCTCAAATACAATAAGTTCCACATATGTTCTGGGAACATGTATCCAAAGTTTTAAACCTACTGAAATAATGAGTGAAAGTGGAGGCTCACTCAAAGCAACGTCTGCGAAAAATACAGGTATATACATGTATAAAGCACCTTTGAGCATAAAAAATTGTACTGTTGAAACCTCTGCCGAGAGTTGGGGGATTGCAGGTGAAGCAACCTCTGATGACCAACTTTCTATTGAAAATGCCACAGTTAAAGCAACCGGTCCTAAAAAAGGTTCTATTGCCGATATTACCAATCTTACCCTTACCGATTGTGCTATAACTGCTCCTGAAGGAGCTTATTTTAATGAGGATTTAAACGGAGTAGCAGTAGGCGAAGACTTAGTAAAAAAACAAGTTATTATAGCACCAACAACTGCTACCAAAGATGTACAACAAGCCAATATAAGCCTATATCCAAACCCTGTAAAAGACATATTGAATATAACAACCAATACCAATAGTTTTAAAGTAGAAATATTTAATGCTTTAGGGAAATTAATTTCTGTTCACACTAATAAAAATAAAATTTCTACTGCAAAACTTCCGTCAGGTATTTATATGTTAAAAATTACAACATCAGAGGGGCTTTACACTCAAAAATTCATAAAAAAGTAATTGCTTTTTAGTAGTAGGCACATGCCTATTGCTAAAAATAAATTCCAAATAAACATACTGCAAACAAACAGGGACACCAAAAATGATGTCCCTGTTTTTGTAAATACTTATACCGAAAAAGGTATTTTATTTATAATCGTAAGATTGTAAAAAACGAGAAATTTGTTACTATAGAGACGTTTAACATCTCTATCTAATTGACAAGGGAGCATGCTCCCTTGTTATACGAACATACTCCCCTGTTGGATTTTAAAACAAAAATACTATTCTACAGAAAGTAATTCTGCACTACGCTTCACAAAAGCGCTTAGGTCTTCACCGGTAAGCATATTTTTAGCTAAAAGTGCTAAATCTACAACTTGTTTTACAACCGCGCTTTCTTTACCGAATGATGTTATCAATTCATCTTTTTCAGCGTTTACTTTGTTAAGTTCAGTATTTAGTTCATCTTTCTTATCTTTCTCTTCTTGTGGAATTTCTTCATCTTTCTTGTCTTTGTGAAGTGTGTCGAGAGCATCAATATCTTTTTGAATTTTATCGGCAACTTCATTTTTTTGTTTCAAATCATCGCCAAGTGCTGCAAAAGCTTTATCTTTTATACCTGTAATCAATTTGCTATTGGCATTTATAACTAAATTGAAACTGTCGGGCATATTGCCATACATAGCGTCTCCGCTCATAGCCGACATGTCTTTCATACGACGCATAAATTCATTTTGAGTAATCATAGCAGGCGCAGCCTTTTCGTCCATGCCCTCAAAATCAATCATAAAAAATCCGTCGGAAGGTGTTTGACTTTGGAAAATAGTTCTTAATACGTTTTGTTCTTCATCGCTGAGGTTCAATTCTTTTTTGTCATCTTTGGGTATCAAATTTTCAGCAATATCGGCATCTACTCTTACAAATTTTCGTTTTTCTAATTTGCTTTCCAAATGGTTTATGAAATGAGCACTCAATTGGTCATTGAAAACCAATATATCATAAGCCTTGTCTTTTGCCGAATTAATAAAACTGTATTGAGTTTTTACATCGTTGGTATATATAAAGGTGATGTTTTCGTCTTTGTCAGTTTGTTGTTCTTTTACTAATTTTTCATATTCTTCTAAAGTAAAATATTTACCTTCGGTATTTTTAAATAAGAAAAATTTTAAAGCTCTATCGTAAAATTTTTCATCGGTAAGCATACCGTATTCAACAAATAATTTCAAATCGTCCCATTTTTTTTCGAAACTTTCGCGGTCTTCTTTCAACAATTCTGCTAATTTGTCAGCTACTTTTTTGGTTATGTGGTTTGCAATTTTTTTCACATTGCGGTCGCTTTGCAAATAGCTTCTTGATACATTAAGCGGAATATCCGGTGAATCTAAAACTCCATGCAATAAAGTTAAAAATTCAGGAACTATGCCTTCCACTTGGTCGGTTACAAAAACTTGGTGTTGATATAGTTGAATTTTGTTTCTTTGTACCTCTATTTTATTTGTTATTTTAGGGAAGTAGAGAATACCTGTAAGTTTAAACGGGAAATCTACGTTTAAGTGAATATTAAACAAAGGTTCATCGTAAGAAGTAGGATATAACTCACGATAAAATGCTTTGTAATCTTCATCTTTAAGGTCTGCGGGTTTCTTTATCCATGCGGGTTCGGGGTTGTTTACTATGTTGTCTTCGTCGGTTTCAATTTCTTTTCCGTCTTTGTAGTCTTTCTTTTTTCCAAATCCTATTGGTATTGGCAAAAATTTAGAATATCGTTCGAGCAATCGTTTTATTTCGGCTTCTTTCAAAAAGTCTTCGCCGTCTTGTGATATATGTAAAACAATATCAGTTCCGCGTTCTTTTTTATCAATTTCTTCGAGTACAAATTCAGGACTTCCATCGCATTCCCAACGCACTGCTTTTGCGTCGTCGCGATATGATTTTGTATGAATTTCAACTTTGTCGGCAACCATAAAAGCCGAGTAAAAGCCAAGTCCGAAATGTCCTATTATGGCAGATTTGTCATCTTTATATTTTTCGAGAAACTCTTCGGCGCTCGAAAATGCTATTTGGTTTATATATTTATCTATTTCTTCGGCTGTCATTCCTACGCCTGCATCGGATACTGTAATTGTTTTGGCTTTTTCATCAAGTTTCACACGCACAGTAAGGTCGCCTGTTTCGCCTTTAAAATCGCCTTTAGAAGCCATAGTTTTAAGTTTTTGTGTAGCGTCTACGGCGTTAGAAACTAATTCTCGTAAGAAAATTTCATGATCCGAGTATAAAAATTTTTTAATTATCGGAAAGATGTTTTCACTGGTAACATTTATTTTTCCTTTTTGCATATTATATGTTTTTATAAGTTATTTAATCGTAGAAAATACGTTCTCATATCTCAAACCTCGTGCCGAGTTTAAGAGTATGACAAAAGGGCGTAAATATTCTGTTTTTTTATGTCAATTTTACATTTCAGACTTGTATATATCCTTTTTTTTACGACTTTCTAAAATTTGAATCTCAATTGAATTTTAAATTGCGACTTATTTGTACCTTGCACTTCGGTAAGTCCTGAGCCTATTTTATCTCTGTCGGTATAGTGTGTTATTGCATATCGTAACCATAGGTCAAGAAAATCCTCTACTAAAGTGTATTTCAGGCTTATGTAAGACCTAAATCCTTGTCCCGTATATGCAGGAACAGAGAAAGCATAAAGTATGTCGTTTTCATAGGCATATAATCTTGCGTAATAATCGGCATCAAAAAAAGCGAACCTGAATTGTGCTGTTATCGGGAAATAGCTCGGATGCCATGATACGTCTTGGTAAATTAATGTTCCTGTTTCATGTTTTTCATCACCTTTATTATATACTGCAAATTCTATTCTGCTTTTCATTTGCACTTCGTCTGAAATTTTATAACTTAAATGATAACGCACTTTGGTAATTTCGGCATCTATTAAAGGGTCTACTCCGATTTCGTTTTCTGAGCTGTTTTCGGATTTTGTTTCGTGTTTAAATCGCAAGTACATTTGTAAGTTTCGCGAAGGATTAAAATCTATTTGAGCAAAATATTCTTGACCACCTGCCGGTGCATTTTTTCTGAAACTTAACCAAGGGAATTTGTACATGTCGTAATATATGGCTAATTTCCAATTGCGTATGGGATGAAATTCTGCGCCGAGATACAATCCGTTTTCATTTTGTACGCGAGATTGTTCACCGAATGCTCCCGCATATTGCGCCCAGTAGTCTCTGGCATAAAATCTATGTAGCAATGCAATACCTGCTCCGGGTGCAATTCGTGCTGTGAGTCCATTGAAAACGGCATAGGATTTATTGCTACTGCCTGCAAATTCGCCGAAAACATAAATATTGCGCAATGAAGCTTCATAATCTATACTTGCATTGGCTCCTTTATCGCCTTCAAATTCATATTTTCGGTTCAGTGAATATGGTCTGTTGAGTTCTACTCCGTATTTATATTGAATATAATTTGCTCCTATCTTAAAATGATTACCATGCCACTTCAATCCGCCACCTGCAACAAGTTCCGAGACTTTTTTTCGGTCTTTGATTTCACTCATTGTGCGATGATAGCCTGTGTTTTGAAATGCGCTTATAATGTCATTTTCTTCCGTAAGGGTATCTATGTCGAGGTTTCCGTCAATGTTTTTATAAGAACCAAATGCCGTAAGATACCAATTTTGCCATTTAAGCGTTGTTCCTACACCTCGAAAGAATGTATTTTCGCCTGTGGAAGAATACTTCCTTACGCCTGTAACATTTTTTTTCAAAGCTAGTACATAAGGACTTTTACCCGAAAACATACCTGTTCCAATGATTAGTCCCTGTCCCATTCTTACAGTATAGTCGCCCAGCGACAATGATTTTATCATACCTACATCTCTTACTTCAAGATGTGCCGTAATATGGTCGAAGCCTCTTGTTTGTGTGCCTGAAAAAAACTCTTCGCCCTCATCTTTTTCTCCTACAAAACCAAAAAGTAATTTTCTTTTGTAATTGAATTGATATCTGGTATAATATTTCATTCTATTGCCAAGATAACGATTTTCCCCGGGCTTTGTAGGGGGGGTATAGCCTTTTTCTTTTTCAACATAAAATTGTGTTCGCAAAAACAGACTATGTCTGCCATAGGTTATTGCTTTCTTTAAAGGAAAAGATTTTTTTTCATCTTTAATTTTTTCCACTGTTACGAAAGGCAATATTCTATTAATATCAACAGACGAAAACGAAGGCATGACACCAAGTTCATAAATTGTCATGATAGGCACTGAACGTCTTTGAGCCGCCAAAATATCTTCTATTTGAAAATCATTTAAAAATTGCAAACGTTCTAAATCGGCGCGTGTTGCCTCATTCAAATTTAAGGGTGATTCATAGAAAAATTGTAAATCTTCTGCCAATTGGGTGTAATCTAAATCTTCGTCGCCGTCTGCTGCAATCTCTTCAATTAAATCAGCCACAACATTGGCATGTTCTTTTTCTTGCGCATTGGCATATCGCAAGGATAATACTAAAATAATTAATAAAAATACTCGTGTTTTCATAAATATATTTTTTTTATCTAAAAATATGGTAATTCACCTCCGAAAAACTCTTTACCGAAATTTATCAAATACAATTGTTTCTCGGCTCTTGTAAAAGCCGTGTATAGCCATCTGATAAAGCCTGAATTTATCATTTCTTCGGTAATCATTCCTTGGTCTATAAATACGGTATGCCATTGTCCGCCTTGTGCCTTGTGGCATGTAAAGGCATAGGCATACTTTACTTGAAGTGCGTTAAAATATGGATTTGTTCTTATTTTTTTAAATAAATTTCGTTTGTTGGTTGTATTTTGATACTCTGCCGACACATTATTATATAGCTTTGAATATTCTTCTTGCGTAAGCGAAGGACTTTTACTTTGAAGCGTGTCTAACAATATTTTGGTTTCTATTTCTAAATTATTGTAGTCGGAAAAATTTAACTTTACGTCTGCAAAACGAAAACCGTATTGTTCTTCGTAGCCATATATTTTTTGAATTTCGGCAATGTCGCCATTCGCTATAAAATCAATTTCAGGATATTCTTTTTCATGAAAATAATTATTTTTAACAACCATTATCAAATCACCCGGACTCAGCTCGTCTTCCATATATAAAACTGAGTTTCTTACCCCCAGGTTAAACATATTTGCTCTTTTGTTTGAACGACATATTATTGCCACTTGTTTTTCGCCGTGCAATGCGTAGGCTTCTGATATTGTTTCAATAAGTTCGTTTCCGGTTATATATTTAAGGTCTTCAAAATCACTCAAGCTAATTTGCGGAAAACTTTTCAGTTTTGTTTCATTATTGGTTAAAGATGCAAGTTTTTTTCGTAATCCGGTAGCATTGAACAATATACCTGAATTTTTAGCTTGGCGCAAAATTTCAGTAAGTTCATGTTCAATAACTTCTTTTCCATATGCTTCCAATGTTCTTTTATCAAGTGCCGGACTAAATTCTGAATTAATTGGCGGTAACTGTGCTGTGTCGCCCGATAATATTAATTTGCAATTTCTACCTGAATATACATATTTTATAAGGTCATCTAACATTCGTCCGCTGCCAAAACCTGAATTTTCGAGAGTTGAATTATTTATCATCGAAGCTTCATCTACAATAAAAATCGTGTCGGTATGCAAGTTTTTATCTAATTTGAATTTTCCAATCCCGTCAGTTGTAGAATTTTGACGATATATTTTTTTATGAATCGTGAATGCTTTTTTGCCCGAATAGTTGCTAAGTACTTTTGCCGACCTTCCTGTTGGGGCAAGCAATACGGTTTTCATTTTCAATCTATCAGCACCCTTTACCACAGCAGCAATTACCGAAGTCTTACCCGTACCTGCATATCCTTTCAACAAAAATATCTCTGTGGCTTCTCTTTTTTGTAAAAAATGTCCTAAACTTTCAAATACAGTCTTTTGTTGAAGTCCGGGAACATGTCCGAACTCTTCTAAAATTTGTATTGAAATATATTTATTTAACATATTCTATATAAAAAAAATTCACCAAGCCGCCTAAGCCACTCTTCAAAACTCAAACAACAAACTCTGTAACCTCCACATAATTAAGTAATTCCCTTTTGCAAAGGAACAAATAAAACAAATATAATAAAATATTTATTATCTCTTTAAATAAATTATATAAAGAAAGCACACAAATTTTATATAAAAAAATGATTTTATCATTATTTTTTTTTACTTTTGTGTTGAAATAAAAAACTATAAGAAAATGATGCTTTTAAAAATTTTGTTTTGGCTGGTGATTGCAATAGCTGCACCCATTTTAATTTATTTTTTAGGCTCAAAAAATAAAGCAATAAAATATGCACTACAAGTAGTATTGCTTGTAGCCGTAGTATTTCTCGGATACTCTCTTTATGAAAGTATTATGGAGCCTATTCGTTTTCAAACTCGTAAAGATACAAGAGAACGAGCTGCTGTGTCGGAGCTGATAAAAATTCGCACAGCTCAAGTAGCTTTTAAAAAAGAAAAAGGTTACTACACAGACAATTACGACACTTTAATAAATTTTGTAAAGAACGACTCCATTACTGAAATAAGGCGTAGCGGATTTATTCCCGATACAGTTTTCTTAAATGCAGGCAATGTAAGAGAAAAAGCTGAAAAGAAAGCCATAAAAATGGGAGTCCTTTCTATCGACACAGTTAGAGTTTCAACACAAGACTCTCTATTTAGAGATTACAAGATTGATAAATTAGGTAAAATTCCATTCAATAAGTCCAATAAAATGTTTGAAATGGATACTGCCACAATAAAAGCAGGCGGTATTGATGTAAAAGTATTTCAAGCACATGTTGATTACACAGTACTTTTTGAAAACTTAAATGCCTCACTTACCCAAAATGTTATAGACAGAGCAAAACTGAACGATGAATTTACAGGTCTCAAAGTAGGTTCGCTCACTGAAAATAACAATAATGCAGGAAATTGGTCTAAAGAATTGGAAATAAAAAAATAAATAAGTTTTCATACAATAAATTTCTTAGTAAATAATAAAAAAGGCTCTGAAAAATTTCAGAGCCTTTTTTGCGATAAAGCCACAATTCATAACAATCTGTAAGTCAAAAACCTACACCACAACAACATTACTAAATCAAAGTTGTTTTCTCATAATTTTATTTAATAATTTCGGAAAAAATCGCTTCACCACAACCCCAAACTTTTCTTTACCGCCCAAGAGAAGTTCTTGTTTATTTTTCTTTATAGCTCTTACAGCTTTTTTTGCAAATACCTCGGCAGACATACCGTTTTCTATTCCCATATCGGCTTTTTCACAAGCATCTCCTTTTGCATTAAAAGCATTATGAGCAATATTTGTTTTAATATATCCGGAAGTAATTAATGTTACCTTAATATTATATTGGTGCATTTCAACACGCAAGCTATCAAAAAAACCGTGAAGAGCATGTTTTGAAGCAGCATAAGCCGAACGATAAGGGATTCCCATTTTGCCGGCTAAGCTCGTCATAACGGCAATGTGTCCGCCACCTTGTTTTTGCATAGCATTCAGAATCGATTTTGTTATTATTATTGCTCCAAAATAGTTAATATCCATTAATCGTTTATCTACCGACAAATCTGTTTCGTGTGCCAAAGCACGTTGGCTTATACCTCCATTATTGAAAAGAAGGTCAATTCTATTGTGCAACTTTAAGGCTTTATGTGCCAACTCCGGTAATTTATCATGTTTTTCAAGGTCTAAAGGCAGCACCTCTACATTTTCAGGATATGTACATTGCTGTTTTACTTTGAGTAAAGCATCTTGTCGTCGTGCTGAAATTATCAATATAGCTCCCTCGCGATTAAACTCATAAACCAAAGCCTCTCCCACTCCTGAAGAAGCCCCTGTAATCCAAACTACCTTATTTTTTATTGTTTTCATTTATAATAAATTATTTTCATAAATAATTAATAATCAAAAAGTTACAAAGCCCTCCCATAACTATCTAAGTTCTAACACATTAAATAACAACCTCCACAAGCAGTTCGTTGTTTCTATAAATCACTGATAATCAAACAATTACAACAACAAAATCTACGCGCTATAACTACCTGATTACCAATATATTAATCTCTTGTTTTTAAGAAGTGTTGTGTTTACAAATGTCTAAATTTTCAACAATGTTTTTGTTTAAGCCTGTATCGTACCAATTCAAATAAAAAAAATCGACTACCAACAAAAATACAATTTACTTTTGTTAACAGTCGATTTTCAATAAAATATCTACACAAGCTTTTTATACTTTATCTGAAAAAACATTATTCCTACAAAAAGAAATAACTTTTTTCAAAATATAATAAACTAAGCCTTTACTGTGGGTCCACCGAAATTCATAGGAATTCCGGCACCGCCTCTGTGTTCCTTAATTGTACCAAAATGTCCTTCGTATTTGCTCACATTATCCTGCAAAGCATTTAAAAGACGTTTTGCATTTTCGGGTGTCATCACAATACGAGACTTCACAGGTGCTTTAGGCACACCAGGCATCACACGTACAAAATCAACTATAAATTCAGATGATGAGTGTGATATTATTGCCAAATTAGAATATACACCTTCAGCCATTTGGTCTGTAAGTTCTATATTTAATCTGTTTTCAGTATTTTTATTTGAATTATCCATAAATTTTATTCCTCTTTTTTAGAAATTTCTTCGTATTCATCTTTTGAAGCTACGATTATTGTTTCATATTCGCGCATTCCTGTACCCGCAGGTATTTTGTGTCCTACTATAACATTTTCTTTCAAGCCGCGCAAATGATCTGTTTTTGATTCAATTGCCGCTTGGTTAAGTACTTTTGTAGTTTCTTGGAACGATGCTGCCGAAATAAAACTCTTAGTTTGTAAAGCAGCTTTGGTAATACCTTGCAGCATAGGCTCTGAAGTAGCAGCTTGCGTAGGTCTGTATGCCATGGGCTGTAAACCTTTACGTTTCAACATGTCATTTTCTTCATGCAATTTTGCAGGCGACAAAATACTTCCTTCTGTATATGTCTGTGAATCACCTACTTCTTCTATTACATAATGTCCGTATATGCGTTCATTTTCTTCACGGAAATCCCATCTGTTTACCACCTGTCTTTCTCTATATATGGTATCACCCGGGTCTTGAATAAACACTTTTTTCATCATCTGACGAACAATAACTTCAAAGTGTTTGTCATTAATTTTAACCCCTTGCAATCTATAAACTTCCTGAACTTCATTTACAATGTATTCTTGAACTGCGGTAGGTCCTTTTATAAAAAGAATATCTGCCGGAGTAACAGCGCCATCCGAAAGGCTGAAACCTGCTTTAACAAAATCACCGGGTTGTACAAGAATCTGTTTGGCAAGTGAAATCAAATATTTTTTCTCTTTGCCTGATTTTGAACGAACTATTACTTCACGTTTACCTCTTTTTATACGTCCGAATTCGACTATACCGTCAATTTCAGCAACAGCTGCAGGATTTGAGGGGTTACGCGCTTCAAACAACTCAGTTACACGTGGCAAACCTCCCGTAATATCGCCTGCTTTACCTGCACTTCTCGGTATTTTCGCAATAATTTCACCTGATTTTATCCTATCACCCTCATTTACAGATATATGAGCGCCGGCAGGTAAGTTGTATGATGCCAAAACTTCGCCCTCAGCATTTGTAATAAGTACTTCAGGGTTCTTGTTTTTATCTTTAGTTTCAATAACAACTTTCTCAATAAAGTTTGTTTGTTCGTCTTTTTCAATTTTAAAAGTTACGCTTTCAACTAAATCTTTGAAAGTCAAATATCCGGCGTACTCAGTAACAATAACTGCATTGTAAGGATCCCATTCGCAAATAAGGTCGCCTTTGTTTAAATTTTGACCTTCTTTTACAAATATTTTGGCTCCGTATGGTATTGAATAAGAAGTTAATTTTGAATCTGTGTTTTTATCATAAACTGTCAATTCTGTCATACGACTTATTACAATTTTGTAATCATCTTCTGCGTCTTCAACATCAACAGTTTTTAATTCTTCAAACTGGGCAATTCCCGCATATTTTGAAGTTATACTGTTTTCAATAGTAGAGCCTCCGGCTACACCTCCAACGTGGAAAGTACGAAGTGTAAGCTGTGTACCGGGTTCTCCAATTGATTGTGCAGCTATAACACCTACGGCTTCTCCCTTTTCGGCAAGTTTAAGACTTGACAATGAACGTCCGTAACATTTAGCACAAATGCCATATCTGGTTTCGCAAGTCAATGCTGAGCGTATGTATACCTCCTCTATTCCTGCATTATCAATGGCTTCGGCAACTTTCTCATTTATTTCTCCACCTGCTTCAACTATTACTTCACCGGTCTCGGGGTGTACAACATCGTAAAGACTGGTACGTCCGAGTATTCGTTCATAAAGTGTTTCTACAATATCATCTTTTTTGGTGATAGCCGTAGCTTTAAGTCCTCTTAATGTTCCACAATCTTTTTCACTTACAACAACATCTTGGGCTACGTCAACCAAACGACGTGTCAAATAACCGGCATCTGCCGTTTTAAGAGCGGTATCCGCCAGACCTTTACGAGCACCGTGAGTTGAAATAAAGTATTCCAAAACTGAGAGACCTTCCTTAAAGTTTGCTAAAATCGGGTTTTCAATAGTGGAGCCTCCTGTTGTACCTGATTTTTGAGGTTTTGCCATCAAACCACGCATTCCGGCTAATTGTCGTATTTGCTCACGAGAACCACGTGCGCCGGAATCCAACATCATATACACAGAGTTAAATCCTTGATTATCTTCACTCAAACGATTCATTACTATCTGAGTAAGACGTTCGTTGGTATGTGTCCAGATGTCAATAATTTGATTATATCTTTCGTTTCCGGCAATGACCCCATTGTTAAAGCTATTCATAACTTGCTCAACTTGTTCATAGCCTTCGTTTACCATTTCTTCTTTTTCTTTAGGAATAATTACATCGTCTAAGTTAAACGATAGTCCGCCTTCAAAAGCTGTTCTATATCCTAATGATTTTATATCGTCAAGGAAATTGGCAGTTTTATGAGTACCACATACTGTAAGGACATTTCCAATAATTCCTCTAAGTGACTTTTTAGTCAACAGAGTGTTAATATAACCTACTTCTTTAGGTACATATTGGTTGAATATGATACGTCCGACAGTCGTTTCAAATATTTCTCCATTCAAACGCAGATTTACCATTGCGTGCATATCTGCACGTCCTTCATTGTATGCTATAATGGCTTCTTGCGAAGAATAAAAAGTCAATCCCTCACCTTTTATAGGTAACTCCGGTGTACTTTTTCTGGATTTTGTTATGTAATAAAGTCCCAATACCATGTCTTGCGAAGGTACTGTAATGGGAGCACCGTTGGCAGGATTCAAAATGTTGTGTGAAGCCAACATCAAAAACTGTGCTTCGAGTATTGCTGCATTTCCGAGTGGCAAGTGTACAGCCATTTGGTCGCCGTCAAAGTCGGCATTAAAAGCGGTACAAGCAAGCGGATGTAGTTGTATTGCTTTACCTTCTATAAGTTTAGGTTGGAAAGCTTGAATACCTAATCTGTGAAGAGTTGGCGCACGGTTTAGGAGTATAGGGTGTCCTTTCAATACATTTTCTAAAATATCCCATACTACGGGTTCGCGTCTGTCAATAATTTTTTTCGCCGATTTTACGGTTTTTACAATTCCACGTTCTATTAATCTTCTGATAACAAATGGTTTGTAGAGTTCAGCAGCCATTTGTTTTGGGATACCGCATTCGTGCATTTTTAGTTCAGGACCTACAACAATTACCGAACGTGCGGAATAATCTACACGTTTTCCAAGTAAGTTCTGACGAAATCGTCCTTGTTTACCTTTAAGACTGTCGCTTAATGATTTCAATGCCCTATTAGAATCTGATTTTACAGCACTTGATTTTCGAGAATTGTCAAATAAGGAATCAACTGCTTCTTGTAACATTCGTTTTTCATTACGAAGTATTACTTCCGGTGCATTAACACTCATTAGTCTTTTCAAGCGGTTGTTTCGTATAATGACTCTTCTGTATAAATCATTCAAGTCTGAAGTTGCAAATCGCCCTCCGTCAAGTGGTACTAACGGTCGTAATTCCGGAGGTATTACCGGAAGTATTTTTATAATCATTCTTTCCGGACGATTTAATAATTTCGATGCTTTAAACGCGCTTATTACTTGGAGTCGTTTTAGAGCTTCATTTTTTCTTTGTTGCGAATTTTCATTCTGCGATTTTTCTTTCAGTTCTGCTGCCAAAGCATCAATATCTAATTTTTGAAGTAATTGATATAAGGCTTCAGCCCCCATTTTGGCTATAAATTTATTTGGGTCGTCGTCATTTAACAGATGGTTATCTTGAGGCAATGTCTCAAGTATTTCCATGTATTCTTCTTCTGAAATAAAATCAAGATATTTAATACCGTCTTCGGCTTTTATCCCCGGTTGAATTACCACATATTTTTCGTAATATATTATGGTATCTAATTTCTTTGCAGGGAGACCTAACAGGTATCCTATTTTATTAGGCAGCGATTTGAAATACCAAATATGAACTACCGGTACAACCAAATCTATGTGTCCGCTTCGTTCACGTCTTACTTTTTTTTCTGTTACTTCAACACCGCATCTGTCGCATACTATACCTTTATATCTTATGCGTTTATATTTTCCGCAATGGCATTCGTAATCTTTTACCGGGCCGAAAATACGTTCACAAAACAGACCGTCTCTTTCGGGTTTATAGGTACGATAATTTATGGTTTCCGGTTTTAAAACTTCGCCGCTGGAACGTTCTAAAACTTCTTCCGGTGAAACTAAATTTATAGTAATTTGGTTGAAATTACTGTCAATGTTATTATTATTTTTTCTGAAAGCCATATTCTTATTTTACAAATAAAAAGTAAATTGTTTAACCTGTTTAGTCCATAGAAATGTTAAGACATAATCCTCGCATTTCATGTAATAGCACATTAAATGATTCCGGTATACCGGGACGCGGCAAAGGATTTCCTTTAACAATAGCTTCATAAGCTCTGGCACGTCCTGCTACGTCGTCGGATTTAACGGTTAGCATTTCTTGTAAGATATTTGCAGCTCCAAAAGCTTCAAGTGCCCATACCTCCATTTCTCCGAAACGTTGTCCTCCAAAATGAGCTTTACCGCCTAAAGGTTGTTGTGTTATAAGCGAATAAGGACCTATTGAACGAGCGTGCATTTTATCATCCACCATGTGTCCGAGTTTCAGCATGTATATAACTCCTACTGTTGCGGGTTGTTTAAATCGTTCGCCTGTTCCACCATCGTAAAGATATGTTTTTCCGTATGCCGGTAATCCTGCTTTATCGGTGTATTCGGTAATTTGATCTATGCTGGCACCGTCAAATATAGGTGTAAAGAAATTTACGCCAAGCTTTTCGCCTGCCCAACCAAGTACGGATTCATATATCTGTCCTAAGTTCATACGAGAAGGTACACCTAATGGATTTAGAACTATGTCTACGGGAGTTCCATCTTCTAAGAAAGGCATGTCTTCGTCTTTTACTATACGGGCTATTATACCTTTGTTTCCGTGTCGTCCGGCAACTTTGTCGCCTACTTTAATTTTACGTTTTCGAGCAATATATACCTTAGCCATTTGCACTATTCCGATAGGTAGTTCGTCTCCTACGGATATATTGAACTTTCTTCGACGATATTTATTCTCTATCTCTTTACGTTTTATTTGATAATTGTGTATTGTTTTTTTGATAAGAGCATTTTTATCTTCGTCGGTAGTCCAATCATTTGGATTTATATTAGTATAATCTAAAGATAGTAAGCGTTTCAATGTGAATTTTTTACCTTTAGGTATTATTTCTGCACCGAGAAAATCATATACGCCTTGTGCTATCTTGCCGTTGACAAATCCGAATAATTTATCGCCCAAACGTTCTGTTAGCGCAGCTACTTCCATTTCTAATAAGCTGTCTTCTTTTTCCAATAATGGCTTGTCGGCATTTTTCATTTTATGTGTTTTGATAGAACGCGAAAATAATTTTTTGTCTATCACAACACCGTCTAAAGATGGAGAAGCCTTTAAAGAAGCATCTTTTACATCACCTGCTTTGTCGCCGAATATGGCACGCAGTAGTTTTTCTTCGGGCGATGGGTCTGATTCACCTTTAGGGGTTATTTTACCTATAAGAATATCTCCGGGTTTTACGTGTGCGCCTATTCTTATTATTCCGTTTTCGTCAAGATTACGTGTAGCTTCTTCACTTACGTTAGGAATGTCGGGAGTTAGCTCTTCTAACCCTCTTTTGGTATCTCGAACGTCTAATGAATGTTCTTCTATATGTATTGAGGTAAAGACATCTTCACGTACTACACGTTCAGATAATACAACAGCATCCTCAAAGTTGTAACCTTTCCAAGGCATAAATACTACTTTGAGGTTTTTACCAATAGCTAATTCGCCGTTATTTATAGAATAGCCTTGTGTAAGCATTTGTCCTTTGGTAACGCGTTGTCCGGCTTTTACCACAGGTGTTAAGTTAATACATGTATTTTGATTGGTTTTTTTAAACTTAGGTATTTTGTATCTTACTTTATCGTCTTCAAAACTTACTAATCTTTGTTCCTCTGTTCTATCGTATTTAATTACTATTTCTTCGGCATCAACATATTCCACTACACCGGCAGCTTTGGCATATACCATAGTGCGCGAGTCATGAGCCACTACAGGTTCTATACCTGTACCTACTACCGGAGCTTCGGTAGTCATAAGCGGAACAGCTTGACGCATCATATTTGAACCCATCAAAGCACGGTTGGCATCGTCGTGTTCAAGGAAAGGAATAAGAGATGCTGCTATGGATGCTATTTGGTTTGGGGCAACGTCCATAAGGTGGACATTTTCTTTTTCTATAAATGGGAAATCACCGAGTGAACGAGATTTTAATCTTGTTTCTTCAATAGTTCCATCTTTTTGAACTAATGAGTTTGCTTGTGCTATAACTTTATCGTATTCTTCTTCTGCACTCATATAAGTAAACCCGTCTTTACTCATATCTACTTTACCGTTTTCCATTTTACGGTAAGGTGTTTCTATAAAGCCCAGTTCATTAATTTTAGCATATACACATAGTGAAGATATCAAACCAATATTAGGACCTTCGGGAGTTTCAATCGGGCAAAGTCTTCCGTAGTGCGTATAGTGTACGTCTCGCACCTCAAATCCTGCACGTTCTCGTGAAAGCCCTCCAGGACCTAATGCAGACATTCTTCGTTTATGCGTCATTTCAGCTAATGGATTTGTTTGATCCATAAATTGTGAAAGCTGATTTGTTCCAAAGAATGAATTTATAACAGCCGACAGTGTTTTTGCATTAATCAAATCAACAGGTGTAAATACCTCATTATCACGCACATTCATTCGTTCACGAATAGTTCTTGCCATTCTTGCAAGTCCTACTCCAAATTGATTTGCAAGCTGTTCACCTACTGTGCGTACACGTCTGTTACTTAAATGGTCAATATCGTCTACGTCTATCTTTGAATTTATAAGTCTTATCAAATATTTTATTATCTCAATAATATCGTCTTTCGTAAGAACTTTTACGTCCCCCGGTATACTTAATTTTAATTTTTTATTTATTTTAAATCTACCTACATCACCGAGGTCGTATCTTTTATCTGAAAAGAAAAGATTATCAATTGCTTCTCTTGCTGTTGCTTCATCCGGTGGCTCGGCATTACGTAATTGACGATATATGTGCATTACGGCTTCTTTTTCCGAGTTGCATGGGTCTTTTTGTAAAGTACTGTATATTATAGCATAATCAATTACGTTTTCGTCCTCTTTATGAAGCAGGATTGTTTTTTCATCGGAATCAATTATTTGCTCTATATGATGTTCTTCTAATACTGTTTCGCGGTCAATTACAACTTCATGTCTTTCTATTGTAACCACTTCGCCGGTATCTTCATCAACAAAGTCTTCTACCCATGACCTTAATACGCGTGCGGCAAGCTTTCGTCCCAGAACTTTTTTAAGCCCTGTTTTGTTTACTTTTATTTCATCTGCAAGGTCAAATAATTCTAGAATTTCTTTATCACTCTCAAACCCTATTGCACGTAACAAGGTTGTAACCGGTAATTTTTTCTTACGGTCGATATATGCGTACATCACATTATTTATATCCGTAGCAAACTCAATCCACGAACCTCTAAAAGGGATTATACGCGCCGAATATAATTTTGTACCATTCGCATGAATACTTTGACTGAAAAAAACTCCCGGTGAACGATGCAGTTGAGATACTACAACTCTCTCGGCTCCATTTATAACAAAAGAACCTCTATCAGTCATATAGGGTACTGTCCCAAGAAAAACATCTTGTATAACAGTATCGAAATCTTCATGTTCAGGGTCGGTACAATATAGTTTTAGTTTAGCTCTAAAAGGCACACTATATGTCAATCCTCTGTGTAAACATTCCTCTATTGTATATCTTGGAGGTTCGAATGAATAGTCTAAAAATTCAAGTACAAAGTTATTGCGTGTGTCTGTTATTGGGAAGTTATCTTCAAATACTTGATAAAGTTTTTCAAGTTTACGCTGTTCCGGCGTTGTGTCAATTTGAAAAAATTCTATAAAAGATTTTAATTGAATTTCCAAAAAATCAGGATAATCAATTTCAACGTTTGTAGAAGCAAAATTTACTCTGTTATTTAATGCCATTTTTCTTTTCGAAATTGGTTAATATATAATAAATACAAGAAAAGGTTTAGAGCTAAATAGCTTAACTCTAAACCTGAATTAATAAGATAAATTCTCTATTTTAATTCAACTTCTGCACCTTCTTCTTCAAGTTGTGCTTTTAGTGATTCGGCTTCCTCTTTAGATGCTGCTTCTTTCAAAGTAGAGGGCACTTCATCTACAAGAGCTTTAGCGTCTTTAAGACCAACTCCTGTTAATTCTTTCACTTTTTTAACAACTTTAAGTTTTTGTCCGCCGGCAGATTTAAGTATTACGTCAAATTCTGTTTTTTCTTCGACTGCATCTGCTCCTCCACCTGCTGCTGCTGCTACTGCTACGGGTGCTGCTGCGGGTTCAATTCCGTATTCTTCTTTTAAGATGTCGGCTAATTCTTTAACTTCTTTTACTGATAAGTTAACGAGTTTTTCTGCAAATTCTTTGATTTCTGACATTTTATTTGCTTTTTAATTTAGATTTCTGTTTAATTAAATTATTCGGATTTTTCTTCCAATGTTTCCAAAAGTCCTAACAATGTAGTTCCTCCGGATTGCAATGCAGACATAACATTGCGTACAGGTGCCTGTAATGCGCTAACCACATCGGCAATAAGTTCATTTTTAGATTTGAGTGCTGCCAGTTGGTCAATCATTTCGTCTCCAAAATAAAATCCCTCTTCAACATAAGCTCCCTTTAATAGGGGTTTTTCGTGTTTCTTACGGTAGTCTTTCAGAACTTTAGCAGGGGTATTCCCTACCGAGGAAAACATCACGGCAGTAGAATCTTTGAGGATTTGTTTAAAATCATCTAATTCTTTGTCGGAGCGTTCCATTGCTATGCGAAACAAAGTGTTTTTAGCTACGGTAAATTTAATGTCTTGCTTATAACATTCACGTCGCAAATCATTTGTTTCTTGTGCATTAAGTCCTAAGTAATCAACTACGTATATATGCTCGGCATTGTTGATTTCTTCGGTCAAGCTCTCTATCAATTGATTCTTTTCTTCGCGTTTCATAAATCAGATTTGTTTTAATTTCAGAATTTAATCTGATGCTATTGATTTCACGTCAACCTTGATACCCGGACTCATTGTAGATGATAATGAAATGCTTTTCATGTATGCTCCTTTGGCTGAAGCCGGTCGCAGTTTTACTATTGTTTCTATAAATTCACGTGCATTTTCTCTTATCTTGACTGCATCGAAAGATACTTTGCCAATAGAAGTATGAATTATGCCGAATTTATCAACTTTGAAATCAATTTTACCTTGTTTAATTTCTCTAACGGTGTTGGCAATATCGTTAGTAACTGTTCCTGTTTTGGGGTTTGGCATCAAGCCTCTGGGTCCGAGTATTCGTCCGAGAGGTCCAAGTTTTCCCATTGCTGAGGGTACAGCTACAATAACATCTATATCTGTCCATCCGCCTTTAATTTTTTCGATATATTCGTCGAGACCAACATGATCTGCTCCTGCAGATTTGGCTTCTTCTTCTTTATCGGAGTCGCAGATAACCAGTACTTTTACTTCTTTTCCGATACCATGTGGCAAAGAAACTGAACCACGCACCATTTGATCAGCTTTCCGAGGGTCAACGCCCAAACGAACGTCTATATCTACGGACTCGTCAAATTTTGCTGAGGCAAGTTTTTTTACCAATTCAGAGGCTTCGGATAGAGTGTATTGCTTAACCGGGTCAATCAATTCCAAGGCTTTTTTTCTGTTCTTTGTAATTCTTGTCATTGTTTGAAATTAATTTAAGTTAGAGGGAAATTCGCCTTTTACTCTTAGTCCCATACTTCTTGCAGTTCCGGCAACCATTTTCATGGCAGACTCAATAGAAAACGCATTGAGGTCTTTCATTTTGTCTTCAGCTATTTCTTTAATCTGATCCCAAGTAACCGAACCTACTTTTTTACGGTTGGGTTCACCGGAACCTGATTTGATTTTAGCTTTAGCCATTAATTGCACGGCTGCAGGAGTAGTCTTGGTTACAAAGTCAAACGATTTGTCTTTATAAACAGAAATCTCAACCGGAATTACTTGTCCTGCTTTCTCTTGTGTACGAGCGTTGAACTGTTTACAGAAATCCATAATGTTCACGCCTGCTGCCCCAAGAGCCGGACCTACCGGTGGAGAGGGATTGGCCGCTCCTCCTTTAATCTCTAATTTTACAATTTTTGTAACTTCTTTAGCCATGTTTTTAGCTTTTTGAATTGATGTAAATAGGAAGCACTAATATATAACGTAACAGCGTAATTTTATTCTTTTTCTACTTGCATAAAACTCAATTCTACCGGTGTTTTTCTTCCAAATATTTTCACCATTACTTTGAGTTTACGTTTTTCTTCAAATACTTCTTCAATAGTACCGCTAAATCCGCTGAATGGGCCATCATTCACTTTCACCGGCTCTCCTACAAAGTAGGGTACGGATATAGCTTCGTCCTTTTCAGCAAGTTGGTCCACTTTACCCAATATTCTGTTCACTTCAGCTTCTCGTAAAGGCAGGGGATCGCCTCCCTTTTTATCTGATAAAAAATCTATAACATTGGGAACATTAGTTAAAATATGTGGAACTTCTCCAACTAATGCTGCTTGTATTATTATATAACCGGGAAAATAATTACGTTCTTTACTAATTTTTTTACCATTTCTGACTTGGTATACCTTTTCGGTAGGTATCATTATACTCAGAACGTAATCTTCAAGACCTAAGCGTTTAACTTCAGCTTCAATATACTCTTTCACCTTTTTTTCTTTTCCGCCTATAGCACGCATCACGTACCATTTAACGTTCGGATTAAGAGTATTTTTGTTATCTACTTCACTCATTTTGTTTTAACGCTTAAACCAAGTTATAAATAAATTTCATTAGAGAACTGAATGAAATATCCATAAGATATACAATCAGCGCTATAATGAAAGAGGCAATCATAACTATAATTGCACTGCTTTGCAATTCTCGCCACGAGGGCCATGTAACTTTGTGTACTAGTTCGTTGTATGAACTTTTTAAGTATCCTTTAATCTTCATTTTTCAGATTATTAGCACGGGAGGAGAGACTCGAACTCCCAACCTGCGGTTTTGGAGACCGCTGCTCTGCCAATTGAGCCACTCCCGTTTTTAAAATATAAGTTCGGCAGCTTATCCGCTTAGGTAGTAACTGCCGAACTATATTTTTATAAAATAAATTTATTCTATAATTTCAGTTACCTGTCCGGCTCCTACTGTACGTCCACCTTCACGAATAGCGAAACGTAATCCTTTACTCATAGCTACAGGGTATATGAGTTCTACCTCAATAGAAACATTATCACCGGGCATTACCATTTTTGTACCTTCGGGAAGATGTACTTCACCTGTAATATCAAGAGTTCTTAAGTAGAATTGAGGACGGTATTTGTCATGGAAAGGAGTATGACGACCACCTTCGTCTTTTTTCAGTACGTATACCTCAGCTTTAAATTTGGTGTGAGGAGTTACTGAACCGGGTTTGGCTATTACCATTCCGCGTTTGATTTCTTTTTTGTCTATACCACGAAGGAGTAGTCCTACGTTATCACCGGCTTGTCCGTCGTCGAGAATTTTACGGAACATTTCAACACCTGTAATAGTTGAAGAGAGTTTTTCTGCTCCAAGACCTATAATATCAACTTTGTCGCCTGTGTGTACAACACCTGTTTCAATTCTACCTGTGGCTACTGTACCACGTCCTGTAATTGAGAATACGTCTTCAACCGGCATCAAGAAGTCTTTATCCACGTCGCGTGCAGGTAGGGGTATCCATTCATCAACAGCGTCCATAAGTTCCCATATTTTTTCAGCCCATTTTGGGTCGCCTTCTAAAGCACCTAAAGCAGAACCTTTGATTACAGGAGCGTTTTCACCGTCAAATTCGTAGAAGTCTAACAGTTCGCGCATTTCCATTTCAACGAGTTCTAATAATTCTTCGTCGTCAACCATGTCAACTTTATTGATGAAAGTAACAATACTTGGTACATTTACCTGACGTGCAAGAAGGATGTGTTCGCGAGTTTGAGGCATAGGACCGTCTGTTCCGGCTACAACTATAATAGCTCCGTCCATTTGAGCAGCACCTGTTACCATGTTTTTAACATAGTCGGCGTGTCCGGGACAATCAACGTGAGCGTAGTGTCTTTTTTTCGACTCATATTCAACGTGAGCTGTATTAATTGTAATTCCCCTTTCTTTTTCTTCGGGAGCGTTGTCAATAGCGTCAAAGTCTTTAATATCGCAAAGACCTTCTTTAGATAGTGTTAATGTAATAGCAGCGGTTAATGTGGTTTTTCCGTGGTCAACGTGACCAATTGTACCTATATTAACGTGCGGTTTTGACCTTTCAAATTTTTCTTTAGCCATGATTGATATTGATTTAGAAGTGTTTTATTACTTGTTTTCAAGAGCCAATGCCGGGAATTGAACCCGGGACCTCTTCCTTACCAAGGAAACGCTCTACCCCTGAGCTACATTGGCAAAAAGAGAGCGGGAGACGAGGTTCGAACCCGCGACCTGCAGCTTGGAAGGCTGCCGCTCTACCAACTGAGCTACTCCCGCATTGCCCTGTGGGGGGAGGAGGATTCGAACCTCCGAAGTCTAAGACAACAGATTTACAGTCTGCCCCGGTTGGCCACTTCGGTATCCCCCCAATAACAATTTAATTGTTTTGAGCCGGTGAACGGATTCGAACCGCCGACCCGCTGATTACAAATCAGCTGCTCTGGCCAACTGAGCTACACCGGCAAAAATAATATGTTTTAAGAACTTTGTTTGATTTCCCTTTGAAAATCGGTTTGCAAATATAGAGAATAAATTATACTTACAAAACTTTTTTTCATTTTTTTTTCAAATTTATTGTCTTAAGCGCTCTTTATATTTCTTCAATTGCTTCTCTAACGCCCGTACGACGCTATCTACTGCTTCTTCAAAAGTTTTTTCTTTTTTTTCTGCAAATAAATCGTTTCCGGGTATTTCTAATTTTATTTTCACTTCTTTGTTGTCAGTTTTTTTGGCTCCTGATTTGTCAAAGGTTAAAAATACTTCGGCTGAAATTATTCCATCAAAGAATTGTTCTAATTTTGTTGTTCTTTTTTTTGTAAAATCGATTAGTTTTTGGTCTGCATCGAAATGTACTGTATTTATTTTAATATCCATAGTATTATTTTTTTTTAGCTCGTGGGTGAGCTTGTTTGTAAATTTGTGTCAGATGTTCAAATGTTGTATGTGTGTAAATTTGTGTAGCTAACAAATTTGAGTGTCCTAAAAGTTCTTTAACTGCATTTATATCGGCACCATTATTCAAGAGGTGTGTTGCATAACTGTGCCGAAGTGTATGCGGACTTTTCTTTTTTAAATTTGTTACTAAACTTAAATACTTTTTTACAGAACAATAGATTAGTTTAGGGTATACCGGCTTTCCTTTTGAGGTTATAAAAAAACTTGTGTCAATAGGGTTGTGTGTCTTGCGTTCTGACAAATAGTTATTAATCGAAATGTTTAATTTTTCGGGATAAGGTATAATTCTTTCTTTTTTTCCTTTACCTTTTACTAATATTTGTCGTTTTGAGGTGTCTATATTTTTTAATTTTAGGTTCACCATTTCTGCTCGACGCATACCTGTTGAGTACAGCATTTCCACAATAAGTTTGTCTCTTATTCCTTCAAAGTCGTCAGTAAAAAACTGCCCGTCAAGCAATTCATCTAAGGCTTCTGCTTTTACAAAGTCGGGTAACATTTGCTCTACTTTTAAGTTTGATATGCTTTCCGCAGGGTTTGCCTTAATTATTTCTTGTTTTTTCATGTAAGCATAATACGATTTCAGGGCGGCAATTTTTCTATTTACCGTTCGCGAACTATATCCCGATTCTTTTAAGCGACTTATCCAATGTCTTATAAATTTGGTGTCTGCTTGATTTATGTTTTTTTGCTCTGATTCTCTTTTGAAAAATTCATCAAAAGCACACAAATCATTTCTGTATGCACTTATGGTGTGTTCGGAATATCCTTTTATTGTTTTAAGGTAGTTCAAAAAATCGTTTATGTACATAGTCGGGCTTTCAACAGCTTAATATGCAAGGAACTAACCTTCTCTTTCCATTCGTTTGAGTTGTTCTACATATTTTGCCTTTATCATCATTTCTCTTTTGGCTACTGAAGGTTTTGTGAAGGCTTGACGGTTACGAATTTCTTTCAATATACCGGTTCGTTCAAATTTACGTTTAAAGCGTTTCAATGCTCTTTCGATGTTTTCTCCTTCTTTAACTGGTACTTTAATCATGTTTTATATTTTAAATAAGGGTTATAAAATTTTTAAAATGCAAAAGTATTAATTCGTATAAAATTACCAAATTATTTTTAATATCCAAATTTAATTTATTTTTATCAACGATTTAGGTTGTTTTTCTAATTTTATATTTACCTTTGTCATATAAGGTGGAAGGTGAGCCTCCAATATGTTAATAATCAATATATACATAAATAGCTATTGTACTTAATCGAGCTTTGTTAAATTACGAATGGCGAAGTCCTCACACAAGTAACCGCAAAGCCAATACGTTGGTAATCAAGCAATTACAAAACACAAAACAAGGTAGTAAACCTATTGATTATTAAATATTTATAAAAAAATGCCAAACTTTTGAATAATTATGATAAGCAAAAATAGAATAAAACTTATTAATTCTTTAAAAATAAAAAAATATCGTAAAAAACATCAACTTTTTTTTTGCGAGGGTTTGAAAACTGGTCAAGATTTCTTGTTGTCAAATTATGAACCTAAAATAATAGTTAAACATAAGGAAGTAGAGCTTCCTTTATTACTAAGGGGGTGTGGTGCTGAAATAATTGATGCTGATTTCGAGGATTTGAAAAAGATAAGTAGTTTTAAAACCCCTGCAAAGTTGATTTTTGTTTTTAAAATGCCTGAATTTATTACTATTCCTGAAGTAATTGAAAATGAGACGATTTTGTACTGTGATGGAATACAGGATCCGGGTAATTTTGGTACAATTATACGCACTGCTGCTTGGTTTGGCATAGACAGGCTTGTGTGTTCTAAAGATACAGCTGATTTGTATAATCCTAAGGTCATACAGTCTGGTATGGGGGCTACCGCCAAAGTTCCAATACATTATACTTCGGCAGATACATTTTTTGAGGGTTCGTTACGCCTTCCTGCTGAAATTTTTGCTGCCGATATGAAAGGTGAAAATATATATGAAAGTTCATTGCCTCGTGCTGCTGTTATAATATTAGGAAATGAAGGGCAGGGAATACGTAATGAGGTGGCATTATATATAAATCGTCGCTTGCATATTCCTCATTTTGCTGAACGAAATTCACAACCTGAGTCGCTTAATGTTGCTGCTGCAACTGCAATTATGCTTTCGGAATTTAAACGTAGGGGATAGATTCGAGGACATATAATAGAAAATATTCGTAAAATAAAAACTAAGTTGTTAATAATCAATTAATTACAGGGTGTGTAAAACATATAAACCTCTAATTATCAACTATTTACAGGAATTAATTAATCAATAAAAAAGATATGAATAAAAATTTAATATTATTTTTTCTCGTTTTTTTACTCATGGCTTGTTCAGAAAATACAATAGAAAAAAAAGGATTTCAAGTAAGCGAAATAACTGAAAATGAGAATGGAGAAAAAGTTGTAGGGCTTAAAATAGACTCGCTAAAACTCGAAACACGCCCACGAAATGTTTTACTGACTGTTAATGCTGAACATAGATTAAGACCTATTTATAAAATTAATTATGACAAGAAAACTAAACAGCCGTTTACAGGTACAAATAATTATCATACTAATTGGAATGAAATTTATAAAAACGGGAATAATTGGAATAATAACTTTATGCCCGGTTTTGAGGCTGTTTATGGGTATAATTTTGTAAATGTTTCGCACTATAACAACATAACGAAAATTGAAAATAAACTATTTGAAAAACCTGTCTTAATAAAGACACTTTATTATCCGGCTTTTTCAAAGGACACATTAAACCATGAACCTGTAAAAAGAAATTTTTATATGATTTCTGTTTATGATGAAGATTCAAATAAAGATGGATTTATAAATGTGAAAGACTTACGAAAATTTTATTTTTTTGATATAAATGGACTGAATAAAAGAGCATTAGTTCCCAAAGAATATTCTGTTATGAGTTCAGAATATGACTCAGCCAACGACTTTATGTACGTGTTTGCGCGAAAGGATACAAACCAAAACGGACAAATGGAAGTTAATGAACCAATTGATATATTTTGGATTGATTTAAAAAATCCGAAAAATGTAGGAATGCAATATAAATCTGAATAAAACAGCTTAGGAGACGGGAGACGGAAGACGGGAGACGGGAGACGGGAGACGGAAGAGTGTCAAACCCTGTTTCGACTTACACACCTACCCATACAACTTGCTAATAATCAAACAGTTACCGACTTTCACAACTTCATAAAAACACCGCAACTATTATATTTTCCACTCGTTATTTGATAAAAATATTGTCCTGTACGATATTTAGAAATATTTAATTCGTAATTTTTTCTAAAATAAAATTTTTCAATAACACAACCTAAAGAATTGAATATTATAAGTTCTTTTTTGATGCTGTCATCACATTCAAAATATACCCTTTCTGTTGCAGGATTGGGATAAACAAATATGCGAGCTGTATTTTTCAAATTATCGACAACCTTACCGACTGTGTTATTAACAAAGTAAGGTGATATATATTCTTCTGAAACAGAGGGAAATAAGTCTATATTTTCATTAGTGTTTACATCAAAAGTTTTTGCCGTAAAAGGCGAAAAAGGTGTAGTATGAAAATTTACGTTGTGATAATAAATATTATTATTACTGCTCCAATTTACAGGACCTCCGTTTGTTGTATTATCGTTCACTAAATCAAACCTATTACTTCCGGTAGTGTCAATAACTGTAAGGTTTGCAACGCTTAAATTTATGTTTTCAGCCGATGAAAAGACTATTTTTTTATCATCGGGCGAAAAACACGGGTCGTGGTCTCTACGGGTGTCAAAAGTAAGTTGCTTGATGTTAGAAATAGAATTTTCAGTTATGGAATAATCGGCGGTAAATACTTCAAAATCATCAAAATCGGGCGGATATGTAGGCTGCGAATTTATTCCGATAAACACAATTTTATTTCCACCATGCGACCAGTTTGGGTCTAATGCAAACTGCGAAGTCATTTTTTTTATGTTTGTCCCGTCTGTATTCATGGTGTATATGTTAAATTGATTTGAAGTTTCGGCAAGAAATATAATTTTGTCTTCTGTTGGATGCCAATGCGGATTTCCAAAAGCCTGCCAAATATTATCCGTATAATTTACCAAAATTATTTGATTTTCGCCATTTATATCAGTCTTTAGCATCTGGCAAGTTTCATAATCAAACATTACCTCTATTTCGTTTCCTATCGGGCTGCGCATCAAAAGCAATTCAGTTCCTTGCGGCGATGGTTCTACCCACCAATAGTTAAAATCAGGATTAGAAGTTATTGCAACAATCTCGTTAGTTATAAAATCTTTGGAATAAACTTGATATGTGCCTGTAAAATTGCTACAATAAAACAATTTCTGAGAATAAATTTTTGAAAAACTAATAAGTATTATTAGAAATAAAATAATATGTTTCATTACACTTTTTTAAATTACGAATGACTTTGTTGCATAGATGATAATATGTCGTAAGTCTCTTGCAACAAGTTGTTTATAACCAATATTTCGTTATTTTTTATTATAAACATCTTATAATCATCTTGTTAATTTGGTATTCATACACATATTACAACTTGCTGATTATCAGCAAGTTAAACTCGTAATTCGTAATTGATAATTCGTAATTTAGCGAAGTCTTGTTGAATGTAAAAAGCTCATAACCAACACTTTAAGCGCTAATTGAACCATGCAACAAAGTCATTACGAATTATCAATCATCCTATAATACCCCAAGCCTTTTTGTTTTTATTCAATTCTTTTAATCGATTTTTCAAAACACTGTTTTTTTCTTTTGATAAATTAGGGTCTTCTTCCAATATCTTATCTGCTATATCTCGGCTAAGTGTCAATATTTCAGCATCTTTCTGCAAATCTGAAATTTTTAAATCTACCGGTAAGCCACTTTGCCGTGTTCCCTCCAAATCGCCCTGTCCACGAAGTTTCAGGTCTTCTTCGGCAACTTTAAATCCGTCATTTGTTTGACACAAAATTTCTATACGTCGCTTAGCTATTTTTGTAAGTTTAAATGAAGTCATCAATATACAATACGACTGTTCAGCACCTCGCCCTACTCTACCGCGCAACTGATGCAATTGCGACAAACCAAAACGTTCGGCACTTTCTATAAGCATTACGGTTGCATTGGGTACATCAACGCCTACTTCTATTACTGTGGTAGCAATCATTATCTGCGTTACACCTCGTTTAAACAAAGCCATTGATTTATTCTTCTCTTCGGCTGTCATTTTGCCATGCACTACACTAATACCATATTCAGGCGGCGGGAAAGCTCTTGAAATACTTTCCAAACCATCCTCAAGGTCTTTGTAATCCCACTTTTCCGACTCTTGTATCAGCGGATATACAATATAAACTTGTCTGCCAGATTTTATTTGCTTACGCAAAAAAGCAAACACTCGTAAACGTTGCGAATCGTAGGCGTGGCTTGTCTTTACGGGCTTTCTGCCGGGAGGCAACTCGTCTATTACCGAAACTTCCAAATCGCCGTAAACGGTCATAGCCAAAGTGCGGGGTATTGGGGTGGCTGTCATTATTATAACATGCGGTGGTTTTGCACTTTTGCCCCACATTTTTGCCCGCTGCGATACCCCAAAACGATGCTGCTCATCTATTATCACCAATCCCAATTTATTGAATTTAACAACATCTTCCAACAAAGCATGAGTGCCTATGATAATATTTAATTCTCCCGTTTGAAGTTTGTTATGAATTTCACGTCTTTCTGCTGTTTTAGACGAACCTGTAAGCAATGCTATTTTCAAATTACTTTCGCCTATAAATTTATCTATTGTTTTAAAATGTTGAACTGCCAATACTTCCGTAGGCGCCATGAAAGCCGTTTGAAAACCATTGTCGGCAGCTATAAGCGCACACATGAAAGCTACGAGTGTTTTTCCGCTACCGACATCGCCTTGCAACAGGCGGTGTGTTTGCTTGCCGCTACCCATATCGCGACGTATCTCTTTTACCACTTTTTTCTGTGCAGAGGTAAGCTCAAAAGGTAGTATTTCTTCAAAAAAATAATTGAAATAATTCCCAATTTTAGAAAATTTATATCCATTAAATTTTATTCTCCTGCCGGCACGTTTAAGAAGCACGTCTAATTGCAAAAAAAACAGTTCTTCAAATATAAAACGATAACGTGCTTTTTTCAAAACAGCATGATTATCAGGGAAATGTATTTGTTTAAAAGCCTCTTTACGATTTATCAAATTTAAGTTTTCTCTGAGATAAGGAGGTAGAGTTTCATAAATGTTTGAGAAGTATTTTTTTAAAGCCGCAGATATTATTTTACGCAAACTTTTAGAAGTTAAAAAATTTTTTCTCATCCGTTCGCTCACGCTATATATTCCTTCTATTTCTGAACCGTAGCTATTTTTTTCGTCTTCCGGACTTATCAACTCCGGATGCACCATATTAAGACTTCCTTTGTAAGCAGTAACTGTACCGAAAACATAATATTCGCCCCCGAAACGCACATTTTCGCGAATATATTTTATTCCTGAAAACCATATAAGGTCTATCGCACCGGAGCTGTCTCTAAACTTAGCTCGCAGTCGAATGTTTCGCCCCTGTCCCAATACTACCGGCTTCTCTATGATACCAAAAAGTTTTACAGCTGAGTTAATACTACCGGCTTCCGATACCTTATACAGCTTAGTTTTATCAATATACCGAAAAGGAAAATGTGTAAGCAAGCTTTCTATATCAGATATATTCAAATCCTTTTCAAGCATCTCGGCTCTTTTAGAACCAACGCCTTTCAAGTATTTTATGTTATCGTCTGATATACTCACTTTTGTATTGTGTTAAACGTCAAAACTCAAATTATCGTAGGCAGGTAATATATTTTCGGGCAAACTCCTTAAAAGTTCACGATAAGACCCCATTTTGTGGCTTATATGAGTAAGATATGCAACTTTAGGTTTCAATTTCAGTATAATTTCAAGAGCTTCTTCTAAATTAAAATGCGACAGATGTTTGGTTTTCTGTAAAGCATTAATAACCAGTACTTCTAAGTTTTTCAATTTATACTGTTCAGCTTCCGGCAGCATACTCATATCCGTTATATAAGCAAATTTATCAATTCTGAAACCCAGTATAGGCAAATCTAAATGTAGTCCGCGTATGGGTTGAATTTTTGTATTGTTTATTTTAAATTCTTTATTGGTTATGGGAATAAGGTTCATTTGGGGTAAAGAATATTTTTTTGAAGGCGCAAAGGCATAATAAAATTCTCTGGTACGAATAATATCTAAGACCCGTTCTTCGGCGTAAATATCAACTGCTTTACTTTGTAAATAATTAAAAGCTCTGACATCGTCCAAGCCGGCTATGTGGTCTTTGTGTTCGTGTGTAAGTAAAATACCGGTTAATTTTACCGTCTTAGAAATAAGCATCTGTTGCCTAAAATCGGGTCCGGCATCTATAACAAAATTTTCATCGCCATTTTCTATAAGTAAAGAAGTTCGCATGCGTCCGTCTCGCGGGTCTACTGATGTGCAAGTATCACAGCTACACCCTATTACAGGTATACCTAATGATGAGCCTGTTCCCAAAAATCGTACTGTCATATTTGTAAAATATTCTTTAAGCAATAGTCCGTTACATTTTTTCTTACCATGCTGAAAACCAGTAAAATAAATGAAAAAAAAGTGTTAAAAAATTAGGATAAAAGCCTGAAAATCATTATT